>Ga0074197_1000045_pt1 | contig 220547 bp, 184 predicted proteins | sample EPASupsiteSAE305_FD_64526 | JGI IMG/M metagenome (GOLD analysis project Ga0074197, IMG submission 64526) | Bioremediated contaminated groundwater microbial communities from EPA Superfund site, New Mexico - SAE3-05 reassembly with SPADES | ecosystem: Environmental > Aquatic > Deep subsurface >... | reverse complement strand
TTCAACTGCAGCAGTTAGTAAAATACGAACGCTAATGCCTTTTTCCTTTCCATCAACAATAACTACGTCAAGCATTTCACGTCTGTGAAACATTTGAACGTTGCCGAGTTTAATTTGGCGATTAAGCGAGCTATAAGCACCAAGCAAAAGTTGTTGTCCTGTTTCGCCACGAGCATAAAAAGTTCTTGAAACTTGAGCACCACCAAACGAGCGGTTTGCAAGTGTTCCGCCATATTCGCGAGCAAAAGGAACGCCTTGAGCAACACATTGGTCAATAATATTATTACTTACTTCGGCTAAACGATAAGTATTTGCTTCGCGTGAACGGAAATCGCCACCTTTTATAGTATCATAAAAAAGTCTATAAATAGAGTCGCCGTCATTTTGATAATCTTTTGCGGCGTTAATTCCACCTTGAGCAGCAATTGAGTGAGCTCTTCTGCTGGAATCGTGATAAGTAAAAGCTTTAACTTTATAACCAAGTTCTCCAAGAGTTGCAGCCGCGCCGGCACCAGCAAGTCCAGTTCCGACAACAATTACATCAAATTTTCTTTTATTGGCTGGATTAACCAACTTCATATTAAATTTATGGTTTGTCCATTTTTCAGACAAATTTCCACTTGGAACTTTTGAGTCAAGAGTTATCATTAGTTACCTCCCATTGAACGGATGAAAAAATAAATTGGAATAGCTGCAAATCCAACTGTAAAAACAACTGCATATGCGGTTCCAATAAATTCAACAAGTGGTGTATATTTTTTATGATGCCATCCAAATGTTTGAAATGCTGATTGAAAACCATGATTTATGTGAAAACCCAACACGAGCATAACTATTACATAAAAAACAGCAATTGGTAATGATTGAAAAGTTGTGGCAACTACATCGTAATAATGATGCGTTCCGCCCATTCCAAAATTAAATTTAACCCACAACGAACCTAAGTGTAGAATTAAAAAAACAAGAATTATTAAACCAGTATATGGCATAGTTCTTGAAAAAATAGTTGTGGTCTCTTTGTTTCCATCAATTTGATATTTTACTGGATTTGCTTTTCGGTTTTCTAACCAAAGTTTAATTCCATTAAAAATATGAAAACCAAAAAGAAGCAATAATGCAAATTCTGCAACTCTAACAATAGGTTTTACTGCATCAAGACTGCTGACGAGCAGGTCAAAACCATCTTTACCAAAGAATAAAAACATATTATTAATGAAATGAACCGTAAGAAATAAGATTAAACTAATTCCAGTTAATGCCATTATAATTTTTTTACCAATGGAAGAACTTAAGCTTTTTGAAAGCCAACTCATATAATTTCCTCCTTAAATAAGTATAAAGTGTTACTTGTTGAAAAAATGAAGATTTTTTTGATTGAAAAAGTCATATCGAAATTTTTAACACAATTTTAGATTGAAATATTTAATTGCGTTAAATTAAATTAAATAGCAATTAAATACAAAACATTTCGTTTGCTGATTGAAAATTATCCATAAGGTCTTATTAATATTCCCCACAAATTTATCAATTTCATTTTTAGTTTTCATAAATAATGTGATGTTTATTTCGCGTAATATTTTTTTATACAAGATAAACAGATGTTATAATTTGGTAAATAATAGATATTCATTCTAATATTTTTCTTAGAAAATCTATTTGCTAAAAATTTAATTTTTCTCTTTGGAGAAACGAACAAGCTAAATTATGCTGATTTTTGGACTGCAATCGCATTTTTACATTTTAAATTTCATTTAAAAAGTCTCTAATTTTGTCATCATGTCAAATAATTAATAATTTTTTAATATTCCTTTTTAGTAAAAATTATTTTGGACAGATGAGAGCTATTTTATAAATTAGTATCACAATTTTATTTTAGTAACAGTTATTTTATTTTTATAAAATTTTAGTTAAACTTTAGTACAATAATTAAAGGTAAGTTTTCAACCTAATTATTAAATCTTGAATACATTATAATAATATAGATTCGTGGAATAAAGAAATCCATAATTTTAAACAATAACTATAGGAGAAAAAATGAAAAAATTAACAGTAGCAATCACATTTATTTTTGCTTTTTCGGTATTTTCATTTTCAACAATTGTAGCTCAAGGTAAAGCCACTTACATTGGTGCAAAAAAATGTGGTATGTGCCATAAAAAAGATGAAAGTGGAAAACAACTATCAATTTGGGAAGGTAGCCAACACTCAAAAGCTTTCAAAACATTAAAAACAGCAGAAGCTGATAAAATTGCAAAAGAAAAAGGATTTTCAACTAAAGCAGCAGAAACTCCAGAATGTTTAAAATGTCATGCAACTGGTTATAATTTAGACGCCAAAATGTTGGATAAAGGTTTCAATATTGAAGATGGCGTTCAGTGCGAAACTTGTCATGGTGCTGGAAGTGAATATAAAACTAAAAAAATTATGGAAGATCATGCTGCATCTGTTGCAAATGGTTTAACCGAATATAAAGACTTAAAAGCCGTTGAAAAACAATGTTTAACTTGCCATAATTCAAAAAGTCCAACTTTCAAAAGTTTCGATTTTGCAAAAAGTTGGGAAAAAATAAAACATTCAGTTCCTAAAAAATAAGGTGACTTAATTATGAAAAAGAAGTTAATAGTATTACTATTTTTTTTATTACAAACCATAATTAGTAGCCAAAATTTAAATGGAAGATTTTCATCTTCCATTTATTCTTTTGAACGTCACGATGTTTCTGATTCTTATAATTACTTAAGAACCTTTCAATCCCTTGCATTAAACGCTAAATATGGTCAATTTGCTTTAAAAACCAGATTAAATTACGAAATGGATGTCGCTCAGGAATTAGTTAACGACCCTAAATTACGCTTCTATAATCTTTATTTGGAAGGCAGGAATTTATATAACATTTTAACTTTTAAAGTGGGACGAATGTCGCTATTTAATTATGTTTCTAGTGGAACTTATGATGGTGGAAATGTTATTCTTAATTATTCCGACTATAAACTTGATTTGTTTTATGGAGCTAATGTTCCTGCATATCAAAAGTTGGAGATTGCAAGCGATTGGGCAAACAATTACATTTTTAGTGGAAAATTTGATATTAACGCTTTAGATAATTTTAGAATTGGATTAAGCTATGTTGACAAAAATTATTCTACAGAAGCTTATGAAACAATTCGTTTAGATGAAAATTTTGACCCAATTAAATATTTAATTCAAAGCAGTTCAAATCAATTTAAGTTTGCTTCGGCAGATGTTTCATATAATCTTGAAAATGCTTTAAATGTTTATACACGTTACGATTTTGACCTAAACTTTAAAACTACATCGCGTTTTGAGTTAAATGGAAGATATGACCAAATTGAAAATTGGGGTTTTAACATCTATTACAACTATCGCGCGCCTCAAATTAGATATAACTCAATTTTTGCAGTTTTCGATTATGGCAACACACACGAAATTGAAGCTGGTGCCGATTATAAAATAAGTCCAACCTTTACTGTTACTGGTAAATTTGGAAATGTAATTTATAAAGACGATAATTCGCAACGAGCAACAATTGGCATAAATACCCAATTTGGTAGTCTTAGTTATAGAAAAACTTTTGGCTATGCTGGTGAATTAGACGCACTTTCAATTTACACTGCAAGATCTTTCTTTGATGGATTTATTACTCCATCCATTGGTCTTGGTTATACTATTTATAAGTTAAATGAAGAAGATGAAGCAAATAACATTGTTTCATTATTAGCAGGTTGCAATGTTAGACCATGGAATGTTTTATCATTCGATTTGCAAGGTCAATATTTCAACAACAAAATTTATCAAAATGATTTTCGAATTCTGTTTAAACTAAACTATTGGTTTAACGTAAATTTATAATAGAGCCATTATGAAACCAAAATATTACATACTAATTATTATTGTTGGAATTCTTTATTTATCACTATCTGCATTTTCATTTGATACCGAAGTTGATTCAACAAACAAAGGCATAATCAAATTTTCACATCAATTTCACCTTGAACAAGAAGCAATGTGTACTGATTGTCACACAAAGGTTGAAAATAGCACAAATTTAAGCGAAAGTTTAAAGCCAACCATGGAAACATGTGGAAATTGCCATGATGTTAAAGACGAAGATGAATGTTCTACTTGCCATTATGAAAATGTAAAAGTGCCATTTCCAGCAAAAAACTCAGAACTAATTTTTAGCCACAAAGCCCATTTAGGACAAGAAAACGTAACTTGCACAAAATGTCACACTGGCTTAAACAAAGTTGATTATAGCTTTGAATCACCAACAGTTTTTCCTAAAATGGAAACTTGCAATCAATGCCATTCTACTACTGGAACAGCAAAACCAACTAACTTTGCTTGCGAAAGTTGCCATATTTCTACTGCTGATTTAATGCCCGAAAATCACAAAATTGTTAATTTTGATAAGATGCACAAATTTTCTTCTATGGAAGCTGATGCAAATTGTCAAATGTGTCACGAAAACAATTTCTGCGAATCTTGTCACGTTGGAACAAATTTAATTAATGAAACTAATGGTGCAGATAATTTTTATCAACCTTATGCTACTCATAATTATATTGACAACACCAAACAGCAACAAATTACACGAGTTCACGACTTAAATTATCAATACACTCACGGAATTGATGCAAAAGGCAAAACTTCAAATTGTATTACTTGTCACCAAACCGAAACATTTTGTGCTGAGTGCCATAATGCTGCCGGAAATGGAGATTTTGCACAAGAAGGATTTATTCCATCTACGCACACAAAATCAGATTTTACAACTTTTGGTGTAGGAAGTGGTGGCGGATTGCATGCAGAACTTGCAAAACGCGATATTGAAAGATGCGCTGCTTGTCACGATACTCAAGGTACTGACCCAACATGTATTATGTGTCATACAGATAACGATGGTATAAAAGGAACAAATCCTAAAACACACGTTTCTGGTTTTATGAAAAGTGAAGAAGGAAGCTGGCACGATGATTTTGGAGCAGTTTGCTACAACTGTCACACAGATGCTGGTGCTTTGTCTCAAATACCAGGACAAGGCTTCTGTGGATATTGTCATGGTAGTGATGCAGATTAAAAATTTTATAGAAATATTAACACTTAGAATTTGAAGGTATAAAATGAAATTTACAACAAAACTATTGGTAGTTACAGTTAGTCTGCTCTTTACACTTGGATGTAGTGAAATCAGAAACGATATAACTCCTTCTGCTGATTTTACTCATCACCCAGAAGGTTTTGGCGACGCTGCTTCTCCAAATTTCCACAAATTTGTTTTTGCCGATAATAATTGGAGCATAAACTTAACATCTTGCCAAAAATGCCACGCTGCAAACTACACAGGTGGAACTGTTGGCGTAAGTTGTTTAACGTGTCACACTCAACCAAGTGGACCAGAAGCATGTAACACTTGCCACGGAAATTTTGCTGATCCAAACTATATTGCTCCACCAACGGATTTAGAAGGCAACTCGGATATTGGTTCAAAAGGTGTTGGCGCTCATTATAAACATGTTTACGGAAATAATTTGAGTATAAATATTGGATGTTTTGATTGCCATCAACAAACTGTTTCTGAAAATGAATTTGTACATGCACATATTTCTCCAACACCAGCTAAAATGCAATTTAGTGAAGTAGCCTTTTCTGATAGCTTAGGCTTAGCACCAAGTTACGATTTTGCTAATTTAGATTGCTCAAATACATATTGTCATGGTGGTTTCAAATTTGCAAAAAGTGCTTCAGCAAATCAATGGGCTTATGCTGCCGATTACATGGTTGGAAACAACGTTTCTCCAGTTTGGAATAGTACAACTGGCGAAGAAGCTAAATGCGGAACTTGCCACGGACAAATGATAGGCGATGTACTTTCACCTCTTCCAGTTGGTCACTTTGGAACTTTCAAAATAACCGATTGCGCAAATTGTCATGCAACAGTTGTTAATAGTAGCGGTGAAATTATTGACAAATTGAAACACATCAACAAGGAAATAAATCGTTAAAACATTTTCCAAAATTGAAAAGAGCCACATTTATGTGGCTTTTTCCTTTTTAAACGAGTTTAAGCCGAAATGAGCAATAAAATAATTTTCAATTATTCCAAGATTCTTTTGTATTTTTATCGCGTATTATTTAGTTTCTTTTAATTCTGAAGCACACAAATATCAAACTGTAATATTTAGGAGAAGAAAAATGAAATTTTTACTGAAATTTAGTTTTATAGTTCTATTAGTTGTCAGCTGCCAAAAACCAGTTACGCCAAACAATGTAAATGACAATTTGGATTGGAACAAAAAAATTGCGGTTGCTTATGTTCATTCGTATGCCACTGTTATTGGTGAAGCTGTTCTTTTAATTGAAAATGATTCAGCAAAAACCACATTTATCCAAAATGCGATTAAAACAATAAACTTTTATCCCGATAGCTCTGGATATTTTTATGTTTATGATTACAATTGTATAAACATTGCCCACGCAAAGCAAAGTGATTTAGTTGGTAAAAATCTTTATGATTACAAAGATTCAAAAGGCAAGTTTGTAATTAGAGAGTTATCCACAATGGCACAAAATGGTGGTGGATTTGTTAATTTTTATTGGATTAAACCAGGTGAAACAGGCGAAAAAGAGAAACTAGGCTATGTTGAAGCAATTCCAAATACAAATTATTTTATCGGTTCTGGCGTATATCTCGAATAAATTAAAGCCTACCTTTTAATAAGCCGAATTATCTTGCAAAAATATTCGGCTTTTTCCCACAACCAAACACTTAATTTCATTCCTTCAGTTATTTTGTATGGTGTTGATGAATTCTTTAATTATTTTTGAAGTAATGTTTATAATTTTGGTGAAATGTGAAAAAGATAAAATATTTTATTCAAACAACACTTTTTGGCGGACTTTTAGTAATTACGCCTTTAATTGTGTCGTTACTCCTTTTACGATGGGGATTTAACTTTCTGCTCGATGTTATTGAGCCCATAACAATGATTATTATAAGCACGGCAAAACTAAATTATTTAGTTTCGGTAACTATTTCAGTCCTAATTATTTTTTCGTTATGCTTTCTAATTGGATTATTTGTAAAGACGAAACTGGGAATATTTTCTTATCAATATTTTGAAGACAATTTTTTGATGCGAATTCCCTTTTACAAAATTATTAAAGAGACAATTATCCAACTTTTTGGGACTAAAAAGAGTTTGTTCAGAGGTGTTGCTCTTGTTGATTTATTCGGGAGCGGAAATCTTGTAACTGCATTTATTACAGATATTCACGAAAATGGAATGTACACAGTCTTTGTTCCTTCGGGACCAGCTCCAACTGCGGGATTTGTATATCACATAAAACCAGAATTTTTAACAATTATCGATTATCCTTTAGATCAAGCTATGCGAACTATTATTAGCCTTGGTGTTGGTTCAAAAAGCATAATTGAAAAGTTACCTAACTTTAGAAATGAAAATATTTAATTTTGGGTTACCATTTTTTATTCGTTTTTGAGCTAAAAGCTCAATTATGAAAAATTTTTCATAATTTAAATTTTAATCATTTTCACCATTTTATTTCTTTATTTTTATTAAAACGAATTAACAAATGGTGGAATTAATTATGAAACTTACTCTTCCCGATTCAACAAAAAACTGGACTTCAATTATTGGAGCTACAATTGCAATTATAACTCTTTTCATGATTGTCTTTCTGTTTGCTCTATCAACTATATTTAATCAAGGCGGTTCTTATTTAGGGTTAATTATTTACATAATCTTACCTGGATTTTTAATTAGTGGATTACTCCTAATACCAATTGGAATGTGGAGAAAAAGAAAAAAATTAGGTGGCGAAAAGCCCGATGAAAAACCACTTCCGTTTATTGACTTAAATAATCCAAAACATAGAAATGCAGCTTTTGTTTTTGTGGTTGGCACCGTTTTGTTTCTTTTCCTTTCGGCTCTTGGAAGTTATCAAGCGTTTCATTACAGCGAATCGGTTGAATTTTGTGGAACAACATGTCACAATATTATGATTCCAGAATACACAGCATATCAAAATTCGCCACACGCACGAGTAAAATGTGCCGAATGCCATGTTGGTGAAGGTGCCGATTGGTACATGCGTTCCAAACTTTCAGGTTTACGCCAAGTTTATAAAACTTTAATTGGAGATGTTCCAAAACCAATTTCAACACCAATACACAATTTAAGGCCAGCTCGCGATATTTGTGAAAAATGCCATTGGCCCGAAAAATTTTATAGTCGTACAATTAGAATGGAAAGACATTATTTGCGTGATGAAGAAAATAGCGAATGGGATATTACTCTTGAAATGAAAGTTGGAGCAAAATTTAGTGCTTTGGCATTGGAAGAAGGCATTCACTGGCACATAAATCCAGATGTGAAAATTGAATATATTGCAACTGATGAAAAACGACAAACCATTCCTTGGATAAAATATACAAACCTCAAAACTGGAAAAATCACTATTTTTGAATCCGAAGAGGATAAAATTACCACAAATGAACTTAAATCGTTTGAATTACGTGAAGTGGATTGCATTGATTGCCACAATAGACCATCGCATAATTATAGACCTCCAGAAATTTTTATAAATAGCGCCATAACTGCTGGAACTATTTCAAAAGATTTGCCAAATATTAAATCGGTTGCTGTTGAAATTTGCTCGGAAGAGTATGAATCAACCCAAATTGCAATGAATGAAATTAAAACAAAAATAACTGAATATTATGAAGAAAATTATCCAGAAGTAATTGAAGAAAAAGCAGATATTCTAAAAACAACAATTGTAGCATTACAAAAAGCTTTTTCACAAAATATATTTCCAGAAATGAAAGTACGCTGGGACCAATACCCAATGAATATTGGACATATTAAATCAAATGGTTGTTTTAGATGCCATGATGATAATCACGTTGCTAAAACTGGCGAAGTAATTTCAAAAGATTGCAACATTTGCCATTTAATTAATGCACAAGGTTCTCCTGCAAATATGGTAAAAACTTCAATTGGAGAAGGATTAGAATTTATGCATCCAGGAAGTGATGTTGCAAAAGAAGATTGGGAAGAAACGTTATGTTCTGAATGCCACGAAGGAAATGGACCTTAATTCGTTAAAATCTTTTTGTAATATTTAAAAAGATTCTTGAATAACTTGAGGTTTCTTCAAACGTGCCTTCATAGTTGAACGAAATAGATAATTGCTTCATTATTCTATAACTTAAATCAACTCCAACTATTTGCTGTTGCAAGGTTGGAGTTCCGTTTATAAAGTTATAATTAACTATTCTATAACTAATACTACTATAAAGCAGTGACTCAAATAAATCACGAGAATAATTTATTCCGTAAATATTTCCATCAAGATAAGAAGTAGTTAAATTATTCCAAGAAATTCCAAATGTTCCCAAAACAAAAGGGATGTTTGAATAAGTAGCATTTGCCGAAATATTTTGAGTTTTCCTTAAATCATTAACTTGAAACCGATATCCATAATTGGCACTGACATACAAATTATTAATTGGACGAATATTAACGCCAAACCTAACTCCTTGCCGAGTCGCGTTTTCATAAAGACTATCAGCATAATTTTGGAATGTTTCGTAATAAATTACATTTTTTCGTGCATCGTATGATGCATTAAAGTTTATAATCCTTGATGGACGGTATCTTAATGAAAAATACAATCCCGTTAGGCTAAATGTTGACGAACTAATTCCAAGTTCCTTTTTATACAAATCAACTTCGCTTGAAAAAAAAGTACTTATTTCTTTAACAATATTATTGCTATGTTGGAAGTACAGAAATCGTCTATCTGTTTTAAAATCATTCGTTTGTTGAAATACCGCCAATGAGTTTTGCATAATACCAAAACCAACAACATCGGAATGGCTTATAAATCCGCCATATTCGAATAATTTATAATTAAATCCATAGTTGGAATAATCAGGTCGCGAACCAGCAATTATTCCAAAATCAAAATTATTTAATTTTTGCGTCAAATGAATTCCATCAATTGCTCCAATATTGGAAGTATTTCTGTTAATATCACGCCCGACTAATAAACTTAGATTTTCGTTAAAAGCATATTTTATAGATAATGAATAAATTTTTAGTGCTTCTCCAACATTGCTTTTAATGTAACTCCAATCGGTTGAGCGATAATTAAATGAAATATAGCTATTTAACGATAAATTAGAAGAAAGGAAATTATCTGAGTTTGCCGAAAAAGTGTAACGCCATCTAACAAAATCTGCTGACGAAATATTTGATATATTGGAATACGATGATATTCCAAGCCTACCGTGAAAATCATCCGATTTTGATGATGATTTTTCAACTATTACTTTTTCATTTTGCAGATTCAATTCTGTATTAAAATTATTCAAATCCTTAATTGGTTCTTCAATTTTTTCATCAAGTTTGAGTGATTTAGCATATACTTTGTCACCAATATTTAGGCTAAAATCATTAATTTTCCTTCCCGCACATGATTTAGAAGATAAATGTTCTATCACAATAGCTGTTATTAAATCATTACCTTTTTTGATAAAAAGCGAATCGCCTATTTTTAATCCATCCGTAAAATTAAAACGCACATAAACATTTTTAGAAGAAAGATAAGTAATCTCACCTTCAATAATCTCTATAGTTTCTTGTGCAAACAAAATTGCTTGAAAAAAAACTAATAAAAAAAGCGATATGTTAACTAATTTATGTTTCATCATTTCTGTATGGTTGGTTTTAATATTGGTTTTAAACCATCTTCTGTGCCTTTAGGATGGCAGTCGTAACAAGCAGTTGAAACGTATTGGTAATTATTTACTCCTCTATGATCTGAATCTACTTCTGTTTTATTATTATGTTCGTGACAATCAATACAAGAGAACAGCGAATAATTATTGGCCGTAGTGTGACAGTCTGAACATTTATCCCATTCGCCACGGTGTTCTCCTGAATATATTGGGAAATATTGTGAATCATGGTCAAATGTTGATGGCGTCCAAGCACTTTCGGAATGGCATACTTCACAATCAGTTGAAAATTGTGCAGTTAAATGTGCTGGGTCGGTTGTTGCATTATACTCACTTTCGTGACATCCAAAACATTGATTTGGAGTAGTTGTGTAATTTCCATTGTGGCAATCAGCACAATTGTTTGCAATGCCAGCATGAGCTCCTAATAGAGTATAATAATTATTATGAACTGCAAAAGTTGCTGGCTCCCAATTTGCGTTTGTGGTATGACATGTTTCACAATTAGTAGATAGCCCCAAAGTTTGATGATTTGGATTGGCTGAATTATCAAAATCTGTTTGGTGACAGCTTGAACACTCTGTATTTGTTCCAACAAAACCTGAAGCATGACAATTGCTACAATCCACATTTGTATGCGAGCCTGTTAATGGGAAATCAGTAGCATTATGGTCAAAAGTAGTTTCCAACCATGTGTTGGAATTATGGCACATTTCACATTCTTTTGGATAGCTTTGCGTTAAATGGCTTTCGGCTGTATTATAAGCATTTTCGTGACAAGAAAAACACTCAGGAACTGCGTTACTTGTGCTTACTGAATGGCAATCTGAACAAGGTACAGTTGCATGACTTCCAACCAACTCAAATCCAGTTGTTGTGTGACTAAATGTTGATGGAACCCAAGCTGTTGTATTGTGGCATTGAACACAAAGTAGCGATATTCCAACTGCTTTATGATTTGGATTTATTGAATTATCAAAATCTGTTTGGTGACAACTTGAGCATTCCGAACTTGTTCCAACATAACCAGCTGAATGACATGTGTTACATTCTGCATTAACATGCGAACCTGTAAGTGGAAAGTTTGTTGAATTATGGTCAAATGTAGTTTCTTCCCAAGTATTTGAATTATGACACATTTCACAGGTTTTGGGATAATTTTGAGATATATGATTTGCAGCCGTATTAAAATTGCTTTCGTGACATGAAAAGCATTCAGAAACTGCATTGCTGGTATTTACTGAGTGGCAATCGGAACATGTAGCTGTTAAGTGTCCACCAACTAATTCAAAGCCAGTTGTTGTATGATTAAATGTTGATGGAGCCCAAGTTGTTGAATTATGACATTGCTCGCATTGTTGTGAAATTCCAGCTGTTTTGTGATTTGGATTTATTGCATTTTCATAATTTGTTATATGACACGAGTTACATTCAGAAACTGCATTACTTGTATTTACTGAATGGCAGTCCGAACAAGGTACAGTTGCATGACTTCCTACCAACTCAAATCCAGTTGTTGTGTGACTAAACGTTGATGGAACCCAAGCTGTTGTATTGTGGCATTGAACGCAAAGTAACGATATTCCAACCGTTTTATGATTTGGATTTATCGAATTATCAAAATCTGCTTGGTGACAACTTGAGCATTCCGAACTTGTTCCAACATAACCTGATGTATGACAATTACTACATTCAGCATTAACATGCGAACCTGTTAATGGAAAGTTGGTTGAATTATGGTCAAAATCTGTTTCTTCCCAAGTATTTGAATTATGACACATTTCACAATCTTTAGGATAATTTTGGGAAATATGATTTGCTGCCGTATTAAAATCACTTTCGTGGCATGAAAAGCATTCAGAAACCGCATTACTTGTATTTACTGAATGGCAATCCGAGCATGTGGCGGTTGAGTGACCTCCAACTAATGCAAAGCCAGTTGTTGTGTGATTAAACGTTGATGGAGACCAAGTTGTTGAATTATGACATTGCTCGCATTGTTGTGAAATGCCTGATGTTTTGTGATTTGGATTTATCGCATTTTCATAATCCGTTATATGACACGAGTTGCATTCAGAAACTGCATTACTTGTATTCACTGAATGGCAATCAGAACATGTAGCTGTTAAATGACCTCCAACTAATGCAAAGCCAGTTGTTGTGTGATTAAACGTTGATGGAGACCAAGCTGTTGAATTATGGCATTGTTCACATTGTTGTGATATTCCAGATGCTTTATGATTTGGATTTATTGCATTATCATAATCAACTATATGACACGAATTACATTCAGAAACTGCATTACTTGTATTTACTGAATGGCAATCAGAACATGTAGCTGTTAAATGTCCGCCAACTAATTCAAAGCCAGTTGTTGTGTGATTAAACGTTGAGGGAACCCAAGTTGTTGAAGTATGACATTGCTCGCATTGTTGCGATATTCCAGATGCTTTGTGATTTGGATTTATTGCATTTTCATAATCAGCTATATGACACGAGTTGCATTCAGAAACTGCATTACTTGTATTTACTGAGTGGCAATCAGAGCATGTGGCGGTTGAGTGACCTCCAACTAATTCAAATCCAGTTGTAGTGTGATTAAACGTTGATGGAACCCAAGTTGTTGAAGTATGACATTGCTCGCATTGTTGTGAAATTCCAGATGTTTTATGATTTGGACTTATTGCATTTTCATAATCAGTTGTATGACACGAGTTGCATTCAGAAACTGCATTACTTGTATTGACAGAATGACAATCAGAACATGTGGCTGTTAAATGTCCGCCAACTAATTCAAAGCCAGTGGTGGTGTGACTAAATGTAGATGGAGACCAAGTTGTTGAATTATGGCATTGCTCGCATTGTTGTGAAATTCCAGCTGTTTTATGATTTGGATTTATCGCATTTTCATAATCAGTTAAATGACACGAGCTGCACTCCGTTGAAGTATTTGTATATGATGTTTCGTGACATTCACTACAAGTAACATTTGAATGCGAGCCAATTAGTGGAAAAGTTTGCGTGTGACTAAAACTGCCGTTTTCACTTCCTGTTGGATGACAAGAAAGACAAGCATTGCTTTCGTAAACATATCCATTTACATCATTATGGTCACCGTTTGTTTCTGACAAATTATGTTCGTGACAATTAACACAAGAAAAAGCCGCATAATTACCACTATTTGTGTGACAATCAGAACATTCATTCCACTCATTATTGTGATTACCCGAATAAATTGGGAAAAATTTTGCATCGTGGTCAAAAGATGCTGGTTGCCAACCACTTATGGAATGACACTCTTGGCAATCGGTTGAAAATTCTAAAGATGTATGAGAAGGATTAGTTGTGTTATTATATGTTTCTATGTGACAAGAACTACATTCTGGTGAAAGTCCTTCAAATTTATCTTGTTGGTGACAACTATAACAATCTGAAATAGAATGACCGCCAACTAATGGGAAGAAATCGTGCACAATTCCCGCTCCAGAAAAAGAAATGGCATTTATGCTGTGGCATTCTTCGCAAGAAGTTGAATAATTGCTCAAAATATGATTTGGTTTTGATGCATTTTGATAATTTGAAATATGACAATCATAGCAAGTTATGCCAAGCGGTTTGAAATCCAATAAGGAATTTGAAATATGACATTCATTACAATCAGCAGATTTGTGTGAGCCAAGCAAAGGAAATCGACTCATTCTATGAATATTTTCAACATTAGAAACCAACCAACTAGAATTTGTATGACATCTTTCGCAATCAGTACCAACGCTGTTTTGATGAACATCTATATGACAATTTTCACAATCCTTTTTAGCTTCTTTAAATTTGAGAGTTTCGTGACATGATTTACAAGATACATCCTGATGTTGACCAACAAGCTCAAAATCGGTGGTGGAATGATCAAATTTTGAATCTTTAATTTTCCAGCTCTCGGTTGTGTGACAGACTTTGCACTCAATTTTGAAACCATCTCCGTGTGGCGAGGTTTGCGAAAATATAAGTCCATTAATTAAAATGAAAAACAGAATTACTATGTATGGCAACTTTTGCATGATATATCTTCGAATTTATATTGTATTAGTTTATTACCTTCTTTCTCATAAGGCTTATGACATTTTGAGCATTCTACTTTTTGATGAGCACCATCAAGAATAAAACGTGTTGTTGAATGATCAAAATTTTCAACTTTCCACGATTCACTTGTGTGACATTTAGCACAATTATTTTTATGTTCATTTGCAAACTGCCCACCATGATTATCAGCGTGACAACTTTCACAATTTTGCGAAACTGCAACAAACTCATGTTTTAGATTTTTATCTGTAAAATGGCAATCGGAACACTTAACTTTAACATGCTTTCCAATTAATGCAAATTTTGTTTTTTCATGTTCAAACTTCACTTCATTCCATTTTTCGGTTATATGACAAGATTCACAGTCTTTAACAATCCCTTTTGCAAAATTCAATGAAGTTTTGTGGATATTTTCATGACAAACTTCACATTTTGTATCTTGAAACTTAAATTTCCATTTGGAATCAGCTAAATGGCAATCTTTACATGGAATCGCAAAATGTCCACCAGTTAGCTTAAAATTTGCTTGTTCATGATTTTCAATAGTAAATTGCGAAGGCGAAAAGCCATTTTCATTGTGACAAACCGAACAATCCTTTGTTTTACCTTCTTTTAGAAATTCACCTTTATGAAAGTCAACATGACAATCGCTGCATTTTGTATAATTAATTTTAGCTGAAACTCCATTTTTGTGGCATTTATTACAAGTAACATTTTTATGCTTTCCAACTAACTCAAAATTAGTTTTGGAATGATCAAAAGACTTAATATTTCTCACATTCTTAAATGATTCTGCGGAGTGACAGTCTTCACATTTATTTCCAAATTTCCCTTTGTGAATATCTGTATGGCAATCGATACACTGCTTAAATTTAATTCCACTAAATTTTTGGAATTCTTTTCCATCTTTCTGACTTTTTGCATGACATTTTTCACAATCAACATTTTTGTGAGCCCCAACTAATTTAAATTTGGTTTTATCGTGCAAAAACTTAGAAGCCGGTCGCCATTTTTCAGTATTATGACAATCGGTACAAACATTTGAAGCCAAAGTACCTTGATGAAAATCGGTATGACACGAATTACAACTTTTATTAAGTCCAAGATAAGTTTTTTTCTTTGATTTAAGTTTTTTATCACTAATAAACTTTGAATTATGACAATCCTCACACTTAACGGAAGAATGTTTGCCGGTTAGCTCAAATTTTGTTTTGGAATGGTTAAACTTATCTTTATCAAATTTAATTACTTTAAAATCCCTGCCGAAATGCTCACTATGGCACTCAATACACTCCTTCGATTTTGTTTCCTTTGAGCCATGTAAACCAGATGAATTTTTAATTGTATTATTAATTTCTGTGTGGCATTCTAAACATTTATTATTTTCAACTTTTTCGCCCAATGCGTGACATTTTGTACAATTACTCATTCCTTCCAAATTTTTATGGGCATTTGAAAGGTCGCCTGGTGAAATCTGTCCATAAACAAATTGTGACAAAAAAAGTAAAAACAATATTTTGATAGATAATTTTTTCATATTATTAGTTTTTTAAAATTGCTTCGCCATATTTTGTTGTAATTTTAATTCCCACTTTATTTAAAAATTGTGTTGGCAACTCACCACCAGCAAAAACATAAACCAAATCATTTTCGATAATTTCTGGATTTCCATCTATTTCAATCTTTACAGAATCATCCATTATTTCAATTAAATTTGAATTAAGGATTGCTTTTACCGAATTATTCTCTTTTGCTTTAGTTATGTTTTCAAAATTTTGAGGCTTAAGTCTTGAAAAGCTATCTTTTCTATATGATAAAATTACTTCATTTCCTTCGTGAGCAAGTAAAATAGCAGATTCGATGGCAGAATCGCCACCACCAACAACAACAACTTTTTTGTTTTGTATTAACTCTGGTTCCAATAATCTGTATGCAACTTTTTCTTTTTGTTCACCAGGAATTTCGAGTTTGCGCGGCGTTCCTCTTCTTCCAATTGCTAAAAGTACTTTTTTTGTTGAGTAACTACTTTTAGATGAAACCACATTAAAAATACCATTGTTTTTTGTAATTTCATCAACTTTTTCGCCCAAATTAATTTCAATTTTGTTGGTATTTAGAACCTTTTCCCAAATTTCCAATAATTCTGTTTTGGAAGTTTCTACCAGTTTTAACTTTCCAAACAAAGGCAAATCCATTGGTGAAGTCATAACAATTTTAGCTCTTGGAAATGAGTAAACAGTTCCTCCAAGTGAATCTTGTTCAAGAGTTAAAAATTTAAGACCATTTTTTTTTGCTTGTAACGAAGCAGAAATTCCCGCAGGACCACTTCCAACAATTATTAAATCAAAATCAGTTTCAACATTATTTTTAATGTGTTTTGTTAAATTATTAACAGCTTGCTTTCCCTGTTCAACAGCATTTTTAATCAAACCCATTCCACCCATTTCACCCGCAATATAAATTCCTTCAACGTTTGATTCAAAATCGGGAGTAACGTGTGGTAAATCAACGCCACGTTTTTCGGTTCCAATATGCAATGAAATTGCTCCAACAGGACAAGCGCTAAAACATGCACTATGCCCAACGCAGCGAGATGCATTTATTGTAACAGCTTTTCCATTTCTAATTCCAAGAATATCTTTTTCTGGGCAGGCGGTAATGCAAGCTCCACTTTGGATGCACGAATTAACATCCACAACTGGATGCAAACTAACTGGTTCATAAATTCCAAGTTCTTTTGCCTTTTTAATCTTTTCATCAACTATTTCCGAATCTCTTTTTTGCTTTTTTAAGTAATAAAAAAGGACAAGAAAGAAAAGCACAGCAACCAGAAAGTAGGTGAAAAGATTTTCTATCAATACTTCCATAAAATTAAAATATCCATTTATAACCAAAAGTGAATGCAACAACTATATGAACTATCATAATAACAAACATAATTACAGCAAAGGGGAAATGGGCTACGTGCCAATATCCAAAAAGTCTTTGTGTTGTTTTAAGCAAAATAATTTTTCGTGCTAAAACTAATTTAGCTTTACTTAAACTTAAAATCTCTTTTATTTCTTTTGCTGAAATATTTTTATTATACAAACTCTGTTTTATATAGTTTAATTGCTTTCTATTTTTTAATGAATCTTTAATTATAAATGAAATTATTCCCGAAATTTTAACTTCTTTAATTGAATCAGAATCTGATTCCAATTTGTTTATAATTTCGGCATCGACTTTATATTTATCTTGTAGAGTAATTCTTAAATCAAAATCTAACTTTGAAATATCAGCTTTCGAAAGCTCATTTCCTTCAATACTATGAGGAATTAATTGGTAAAGATATCTTCCTATTATTCCGCTTGCAAGCACTGCAACCATACTCCAAAAGCTTACAGAAACAATTCCGCCAAAACGAAATGCTGTGTGAAATAATATTAAAACTGGACCTAAAGTTGCTAAATAAATGTGAAATTCCAACCAATATTTTAATTTGCCCAATTTATAAAATCGTTTAACACGTTTACGAATAATATATACAACAACGCCTATTGTTAAAAGAATTGACCCAATTATTCCTAATCCATGCCCAATTAAACCACTCGATTTTAACATTTTATGATTTGGGTGATAAAATTTTTCACTTAATGGAAGCATATAATAGTCGCTACCAAAATATAGTAATGCCAAAAATATTACAACAATAGATAAAATTGCTAAAAAAACCACAATTTGATGAAACCTTCTACTCATTTTGACCTGATTAGTTAAAATTTTGAATAACAATAATAATACTACATATATTATTTTAGATTTTCAATTGAATAAATAGTATTATGATATAGCTCACAATAAATTCTATTTTTGATTGAAGAATATATTCCCATATTTTCATTTCATTTAGTATCTTTTATTTATATTTTTGGCTACTAATATTACAGGTAATAAACAAAAGAAAAGAACCAAATGCAAATTGACGATAATTTAAAAGACCACATTCTCGAATCGATTGGTGAAGGAGTTTTTACAGTTGATAAAAATTTTAGAATCAATTTTTTTAACGCTGCAGCTGAAAGAATTACTGGTTATGAACGTGACAAAGTTATTGGTCAATTTTGCAAACATGTATTTAGGTCAAAACTCTGTTTTACCGATTGTCCTATTGCTTTGGCACTAAAATCCGAAAAAACCATTTATGATTTTGAATCGTTTATTCATACAAATTCTGGCGATAGCAAACCAATTAAGTTAAATTCGGCAGTTTTGTATAACGAAAATCGTGAACCGAATGGTGGAATTATATCTTTTAGAGATATTTCTGAATTAGCTGGCTTAAAAAAATGTTTATCCGATGAAACTAATTTTCATGGAGTAATTGGACATAGCAAGCAAATGCTTGATATTTTTGAATTAATTCGTGAATTATCCGAATCAAAAGCTCCAGTTTTTATACATGGCGAAAGTGGTACTGGAAAAGAAATGATTGCAAAAGCAATTCAAGCCACAAACAACAGAAAAAATGAACCGTTTATAAAAATCAATTGTTCTGTATTTCCCGAAAATTTATTAGCAAGTGAACTTTTTGGACATGTAAAAGGTGCGTTTACTGATGCAATTAAAGATAGACCGGGCAGATTTGAACTTGCTGATTCTGGAACAATATTTTTGGATGAAGTTGCCGAAATGCCTCCACAAATGCAATTGCAACTTTTACGAGTGCTTCAAGAAGGTACTTTTGAACGAGTTGGCGAATCGATAACTCGCAATGTTGATGTTAGAGTTATTGCTGCTACAAATATTAATATTCAAGAAGCATTAAAAACTGGACTCTTGAGAGAGGATTTATATTACCGTTTAAGCGTAATTCCCATTGAAGTACCTCCGCTTCGTGACAGAATGGATGACATTGTGCCATTAGTTGCCCATTTTTTGAATAAATTTAACTGTCTTTACAAAAAAGAAATAAAAGAAATTGACGATGGCGCTTTGGATATTTTGCTAAGATACAAGTGGCCCGGAAACATTCGTGAATTAGAAAATATTATTGAATACGCTTTTGTAAGGACAAATAACTCAAATGTGATTGAAGCCTCCAAATTTCCAGAAACTATTCGCAATTTTAAAGGAACTGAGTTTGGATTAAGGGAAAAGCATTCGTTTGCCGAAAATGGAACTGAAGCTACAAAACTAATAGCACTTTTGGATAAACATCAGTGGAACAGATCTTTGGTAGCAAAAGAGTTAAATATTGGCAGAACTACACTCTGGCGTAAATTAAAAAAATATGATTTGGATAATAATGAGTTTTAATAACAACTTTTTATAATCACAGAAATTCCTAAACGCTACACAAAAACAATAAAATCGAATATATTATAGATACATTCCACAAATTTTAAATAAAACATGTGTTTCAAGTGTTTCACTGTTCCATTTGATGTTTCAAGTGGAACGTGCAGAAATATATCCTCAATTTTAATAATCTATCCAAAATAAATGCATATCTGACTTAAAATGAGCTGTTTAATCATATTTATTCCCATTTAGTGAATATTGAACTTATCTCATTATTAAAAGAAAATTATTGTTAAACAAATTGTTTCATTTTAGATTAAACAAAAGTCAATTTATGGAACAAAAATCAATTGGCATTTAACTTGCCTTAAATTACTACTTAATTTAACAAATATGGATTAACAATGAACAAACTTTTTTCCAATCTAATTATTCTTTTCACAGTTTTCCTTTTGTTTACAATTGGATGTACAGATAAAAAAATAACCGATATTCCTACAGATGATGAAGTTTTGGCAAAAGTTAACTCTTGCGAAGGTTGTCATACAAACTATACTCATCTAAAAGAGAATTATACTCCAGATCCTCCATCAACTGGTGGACATGGTTGTGGTGGCGATGCTCCACACTATGAACCATATGATAGAGTTTATATGGGCGGAGAAGGTTATGATGATTTCAAAAACGACATTCATGGAAAACTTGGTTGTGTAACTTGTCATAACGGAATTGATGGAACTTCTGACAGAACGCTTGCTCACTCAGGCGATTTTACAAAAGAACCATCGCATATTGCAAACGAAAAATGTGCTTCTTGTCACCCAAGTATTGTTGCACGCACAACAAACTCAATTCACGAGCAAGGTTGGGGACAAAAAATGATGGTTATTAAACGCGGTGGTTATGGCGATAAACCAGAAGATTTTGCAAAATGTCCTGAAGAATTAAAAGAAGGATATCAAAATAATTGTTTTACCTGCCACGGAACTTGCGGCGAATGCCATATTATTAGACCAAAAATTATGGGTGGTGGTTTATCAAAAGGACATTCATTTATCAAAACTCCAGATATGCGCGAAGTTTGTGCTGGCTGCCATGTTAGTCGCGGATGGGATGCTTACGCAGGAATTAGCACTGGAATTAGAGATGTTCACTATCAAAAAGCTGGTTTTACTTGTATGAATTGTCATTCTATGGATGAAGTTCATGGAAATGGAGAAATTCAAGAAACTCGTTTTAAAGTGCCTGATTTACCAAAGTGCGAAAATTGTCATACTAATTTGAATGACCCAACAAATATTTATCATACTACACACATTAACGATTTTAATTGCCAAACTTGCCACTCTCAAGATTATAACAATTGTGGAAGTTGTCATATTGGAACAGATGACGGAGCGAGAATTCCATCGCACTTAAAATTCAAAATTGCTATGAATCCTATTCCTACTATCAAAACGCAATATAAAATGTCAACTGTTCGTGAATCGCTTTCTGCCCCTGATAGCTGGGATCATTATGGAGTTCCAACATTAGCAAACTTTGATGTTGCACCAACTTACAAATATACTACACCTCATAATATTTTAAGATGGACAGCCAGAACTGATACAACCGTTGTTGATTCTGGAAATGCAGCCGTTTCACATCCAAAATGTGCTCAAGCTTGCCATGTTATTAAACTTAACGATGGAACTTACAGAAATAGAGAATTTTATTTGTTCAACGAAAATCCAGAAGATCCACACGGCGGATTGGAAGATTGGGAAAAAAATGCAAATAAAGACATTGTAGTAGATGGAAAACTTCCAGTTTGGTGGAACGCGAAATAATTAAACATACTTGAAGTGAGCTATTCTCACTTCAAGTAATAAATTTGAAAACTTTAAACAACTTATTATTTATTAAACAAGGAGAAACAAAATGAACTTACGTAAACTTTATTACTTATTGCTACTTATTCCTCTATTATTTTTAAGCACAGCTTGCGATAATAGCACAGACCCTGTTGAAGAAATTAATGAAGCAGAAGTACTTGTAGAATATTTAGAAGCTAATGGAAACCCAGTTGCAACTTTTCCTCCAATGATTACTGCAGATGCAGTTTTTGGAGCACTTGGTAGCGCCGGATTAGCTGTACTTGATATCCGTAGTGCTGATGCATATAATGCAGGTCATATTCAAGGTGCAGTAAATGTAGATCCAACTCAAGTTTTAAACTATTACGAAGCAAATAATTTACAAACCAAAACAACCGTTGTTATTGCTTGCGTTACTGGACAAACTGCTGGTTGGGTTAACGGTCTTTTACGTCTTGCTGGAAAAACAAATACCTTTGATTTAAAATGGGGAATGTGCAGTTGGAACGATGCTACTGCTGGCTCTTGGAAAGGAGTTGTAACAGCTGCAAAAACAACTCCATTTGTTACTACCGCTACTGCAAAACCAGCTAAAGGCTCTTTACCAACACTATCAACAGGTAAAACAGCAGGTGCTGATATATTAAGAAGTAGAATTGAAACTGTTTTTGCTGAAGGTTTTACTCCTGCTGCAATTACTAATGCAACTGTTTTAATTAATCCAGCAAATTATTTTATTGCAAACTATTGGTCAGAAACAGATTATAATAAAGGACATCTTTCTGGAGCAATGCAATATACACCTGGAACATCTTTAATGTTAGCTAATGATTTGAAAACTATTTCAACAACTGGCGAAGTTGTTGTTTATTGTTATACTGGTCAAACTTCTGCTCACATTGCTGCATTCTTAAGAGTTATGGGCTATAATGCAAAATCATTGTTATACGGAGTTAATGATATGAACTATGAATGGGCAACAGGCCAAGGCATGACCCATTTTGCTTTAAGCTATATATATAATTACGATTTAGTTGTTACACCATAAGAGTAATGAGTTAATTAGGTATGAGCGGAGGAAACTTCTCCGCTCAATTTTTATAAATTCAATTCAAAGAATATAAAATGAGCGAAATGTTAGGAAATCAATATTTTATGGCTAGAAACTATAAGGAAGCCGTAAGAGAACTTGAACCTGTTTATTTAAAAAACCTTGAAAATAAACACGTTATAAGGAAATTGATACTTGCATATTTGCAAACAGGAAAATTATTTAAATCTCTCGAACTTTTTATTGGATTAGTAAAAGAAGATATTAATTTTATTGCAACTGCCGACCCAATTTATGATGATTGTCCTTGCTCAGAAATTATAAATCAACTTGAAACATTGCCCAAAGACCAACTATCACCAGATACAAATTTATATTGTGGAATTCTTTGGCTTTATTGCGACCCCAAAGTGTCTATTAAATTCTTAAAAAAAGCGGTAATTGATTTTCCAGAAAATGTTGGTTTGAAAAACACACTTGAAATAATTAAAGAATTTATAAAAACCAGCTCACATCACAATATATCAAACAGCAATTGATTTTTTACCTAATAAATCACTCAAATACATTCCACTAATTGCGTTATCAACCGAATTTTGAATTAATATCCATAAAGATCTTACGGTACAATCAGAAGTAACCGAACAAAGTAATTCACCTTTTGAATGAGAAGTACAGAAACTTTCATCATAAAGTTTACCACCAAGTTCTTTTAATACATTTCCAACAAGAATTTCTTCGGGCGAACGTGCCAATGTGTATCCACCAAGATGACCGCGAGCACTTTCAATAAATCCTCCAAGACGCAATGCTCGGAGGATTTTTGCAGTTGTGTGCTCTGTAATTCCTTCTCCCCTACTTATTTCTGGAATTGTTAACGCTTTACCCATTTCGTGAAAACGTGCAATTCGTATTAAGCATCGGAGTCCATATTCTTCTTGAGTGCTAAATTTCATCTTATCTAATTATTAAATAATGGAATTTTTGAACCGCATGAAATTGCATGAACTAACTGTTTGTAATTTTCTGATTGTATGGATGGTCCTTTAATTCCATCAGTAGTGTCAAAAACTACAGTTAACATTTCGGCAATATCTTCGGGTGATTTTCCAATAATATCGGCTCTACCCATGTAATAAATTGTTTCGCCATTTTTAACAATTGCAATAGCAGGTGACGAAGTTGAATATTTGTAGAAATACTTTTCACGAAGAAAATCAACAGCATCTCTGTCATTTCCTGCAAACGATGTATATAATTTATGCGGAATTTTATTGTGCTGCAGTGCAAGAGCTACACCTGGACGGGCGCTTCCGGCAGAACATCCACAAACAGAGTTTATAAATACTAACTTTGCTTCGTCATCTTTTACGGCAAGTCGTTTTTCAACATCTTCTGGTGATAGCATTTCTTCAAATCCAACAAATTTAAGTTCATCTCGCATAGGTTGAACAGCAATTTGATCATAAATTGGTGGTTTAGAATTTATTTGGTACATCTTTATTTCCTTTCTTTATGGTGTTAATGATTTTTACATTAATTCTTAATCTTAATTCCTACTCTTAATTCTACAGCATTCCAAGTTGCAGTTTTGCTTCGTCTGTCATCATATCCATATTCCACTGTGGTTCCCAGACTAATTCCACAAATACTTCGTTTACGCCGCCAATACCTTTAATTCTTGTTTTTACTTCTCCTGGTAAACTTTCGGCAACTGGACAGGCTGGAGTAGTTAAAGTCATTTCAATAATTACATTAAAACTTGGAGTGACTTCAATTTTATAAATTAACCCTAATTCGTATATATTTACTGGAATTTCTGGGTCAAATATTGTCTTTAATATTTCTGTTATTTCTTGTTCTAAAAATTTTTGGTCTTTCATTTTTTAACCTAATATTTAACTAAACATTTTAATCACTTTTTGCAGTGCATTTATAAAAATATCAATTTCATCCTTTGTGTTATAAAAGGCAAATGAAGCACGCGATGTTGCTGGAACATTAAATCTTTTCATCAAAGGCTGCGTGCAGTGATGACCCGTTCTAATAGCAACTCCATCAGTGTCTATAATTGTTCCAATATCATAAGGATGAATTCCATCTATTGTAAACGAAATTACTGAAGCTTTATTTTTTGCATTTCCAATAATTTTAACTCCATTTATCAAAAGCATCTTTTCGGTTGCATATTGTAAAAGCTCATTTTCGTGCTTGGCAATATCTTTAAAATTGAACATATTTAAGTATTTTATAGCAACGCCAAGCCCTATTCCACCAACAATATTTGGAGTTCCAGCTTCAAATCTGTTTGGAATATCTTCGTAAGTTGAGCCTTCAAAAGTTACTGTTCTAATCATATCGCCTCCACCTTGATAAGGCGGAAGGTTGTTTAATAACTCGGCTTTACCGTACAATACTCCAATTCCAGTTGGACCAAATAATTTATGCCCAGAAAACACAAAGTAATCACAATCCAATTCTTGCACATCTATTTTCTGATGTCCAACCGCTTGTGCACCATCTACAATAACTTTAATATTGTGTTTGTGTGCAATTTCAATTATTTCCTTTATTGGATTAATCGTTCCAAGCGTATTTGATGTGTGTACAATTGATACTAATTTGGTACGAGGCGAAATTAGCTTTTTAAATTCATCAATTAGAAGTTCGCCAGAATCAGAAATTGGAATTACAACAAGTTTTGTTTTTTTTCGTTCACATAGCAATTGCCAAGGAACAATATTTGCGTGATGTTCCATATGCGAAATTATTATTTCATCACCTTCGTTAAGCAAATCGGCACGACACATTGTATTTGCCAACAGATTTATTCCATCGGTTGTTCCTTTTGTTAAAATTATTTCGGAAGCCGACATAGCATTTAAAAATTCCTTCACTTTTAATCGCGCATTTTCATATTGCTCCGTGGCAACTTCACTTAAAAAATGCAAACCTCTGTGAATATTAGCATTTTCGTAGCGATAATAATGCGTCATGCTATCAATTACAATATTTGGTTTCTGAGTTGTTGCAGCGTTATCAAAATAGACCAACGGTTTTCCGTTCACTTGTCTTTCCAATATTGGAAAATCGCGTCTAATTTCGTTCACATCAAAAACGCGATATCTTGAATCTGAAATAGGAACTACACTTGTTGTGGCAAAACTTGTCATAAAATTTCAACTCGATTAAGATGTTTAAATATTAAGTGATTAATTTCATCCTTTAGTTCAGCAATTTTTAAGTCTGCAACAACATTTTCTGCAAAAGCTGTTATTAGCATCGATTTTGCTTTGTCTTTTGGAATTCCTCGTGTTAAAATGTAAAACAAAGCCGATTCATCAAGCTGACCAACCGTTGCTCCGTGTGTACATTTAACATCATCAGCATAAATTTCTAATTGCGGACGTGTATCAACTTTTGCTTCGTCCGATAAAAGAATTGTATTGCTATTTTGATACGCATTTGTAAGTTGAGCATCTTTTGCAACAAGAATTTTTCCACTAAAGACACCGTTGGATTTTCCATCCAAAATGCCTTTGTAAAGCTGATTACTTGTGCTGTGTGGCTTTGCGTGGTTTATAAAGGTTGAATTATCAATGTGTTGATTATCATTTGCAATATACAAGCCATTTAATGTGCATTCAACATTTTCAGCGTCCAACTTAGTTGAAATATCATTCCTGACCAACTTTCCACCAAATGTAAAATTATAATGATGAAATTGGCTATCTCTGTTTTGATAAACATCTGTTTTTTCAAGATGGAATGAATCGTCGTTATCTAATTCAACATTATAAAAGTTCACAATTCCATTTTGCTCAATAACAATTTCGGTGGAAATATTATTAAAATAGGTTTTTCCTTCAATTCCAATATGTTTTTGAACAAAAGTGGATTGACTATTTTCACCAGCAACAATCAAATTTCGCGAAGAACTAAATGAAATATCACCAGCGTTTCCAGTAATATTTAATATTTGAATTGGTTTATCAATCACCACATTTTTAGGAATGTGGACAAACAATCCACCAACAAAATTGGATAAATTTAGCAAATCGAATGCTGTGTTGTTTGCTCCAATATGTGAAAAATATTTTTTTGCTATTTCGTTATCACTTACAAACGAATCGGAAATAGTATTTATAAAAACTTTGTTAGAAAGTTCCGAATAATCTGAAAGATGCTTTTCAAAAATTCCATTTACAAAAACGAGCAAATAACTATCAAAACTGCCAAATTTTAGATTATCGATATCTGATTTTGGCAAAATAACTTTTTCAAGATTTGAAGTATGCACAAACTGATAGCTAAGTAGTTTTTTCAAATTTGTGTATTTCCAATCCTCATCTTTTAGAGTTGGAAATTGCGATTTTTGCAATTGCAAAGTTGCTTGTTTTTGCAATTCACTTAAATAATTGCTTTCGCTATTCCTAATTGCATTTTCGGCACTCGAAACATAGTGGTCAATTGGATTATTTTTTTGCACTTCAACGCTCATTATTTTTCACCTTTTGTAATCCAGTCATAACCTTTTTCTTCAAGCTCAAGCGCCAAATCTTTTCCACCAGATTTTATAATTTTTCCTTGATATAACACGTGAATAAAATCTGGAACAATATAATCAAGCAAACGTTGGTAATGCGTAACTAGAATTACGGCATTGTTTTCATTTTTGAATTCATTAACCCCTTGCGAAACAATGCGCAACGCATCAATATCAAGTCCAGAATCAGTTTCATCCAAAATTGCAAGTTTTGGATTAAGCATTAGCAACTGGAATATTTCATTTTTCTTCTTTTCGCCACCAGAAAAGCCTGTATTTACTGCTCTGCTTATAAGCGAACTATCCATTCCAACAATTTTTGCTTTTTCTTTCATTCTATCCAAAAATTCTTTTGGAGTTATTTCGGGCAAATTGTTGTACTTTCTAATTTCGTTAATAGCTGTTTGTAAAAATGTGGCATTGCTTACGCCTGGAATTTCTACTGGATATTGAAATCCTAAAAACAATCCTTCGCGTGCTCTATCTTCTGGATTGAGATTTAGTAAATTTTTTCCATTAAAAATTACTTCCCCTTCTGTAACTTCATAATTTTCATTTCCTGTTAATACATTTGCTAAAGTCGATTTTCCAGAACCATTTGGTCCCATAATTGCATGAACTTCGCCAGCTTTTACTTCAAGATTTAGTCCGCGTAAAATTTCTTTATTATCAATTTTAGCTTTAAGATTACTAATTTTTATCATTTTATTTCCTAATTATCAATTTTCAATTATCAACTATTATCCAACACTTCCTTCAAGACTTAAAGCCAAGAGTTTTGTAGCTTCAACTGCAAACTCCATAGGAAGTTGTTTAAATACTTCTTTACAAAAACCATTTACAATCATATTTACTGCATCTTCGGTTGCAATTCCTCTTTGATTTAGATAAAATATTTGGTCTTCACTAACTTTGGAAGTAGTTGCTTCGTGTTCAACCGTTGAATTTTTATTATCTATTTCGAGATACGGAAAGGTGTGAGCGCCGCATTTATCACTCATTAACATTGAATCGCATTGGGAGTAATTTCTTGCACCATCGGCATTTTTACCAATTTTAACCAAACCGCGATATGAATTGTTGCTATGTCCCGCCGAAATTCCCTTTGATACTATTGTACTTTTAGTATTTTTCCCAAGATGAATCATTTTTGTTCCAGTATCGGCTTGCTGATAATTGTTTGTAACCGCAACCGAATAAAATTCGCCAATTGAATTATCGCCTTTTAAAATTGTGCTTGGATATTTCCAAGTAATTGCCGAACCAGTTTCAACTTGAGTCCACGAAATTTTTGCATTATCCTCAGCACAAAGTCCACGTTTGGTAACAAAATTGTAAATTCCGCCTTTTCCATCCTTATCGCCAGGATACCAATTTTGAACTGTTGAATATTTAATTTCGGCATTTTTTTTGGCAACTAATTCCACAACCGCTGCATGCAATTGATTGTTATCACGCATCGGCGCTGTGCATCCTTCGAGATAGCTAACATACGCACCTTCGTCTGCAATTACTAAAGTCCGCTCAAATTGCCCAGTATCCATCGCATTTATTCTAAAATATGTAGAAAGTTCCATTGGGCAACGAACTCCTTGGGGAATATACACAAACGAGCCTTCACTAAAAACGGCAGCATTTAGTGAAGCGTAAAAATTATCAGTGTATGGAACAACCGAACCAAAATATTCTTTTACCAATTCTGGATGCTCTTTTAATGCTTCTGAAAGTGGCGAAAAAATAATTCCTTTTTCTTTTAAAGTCTCTTGAAATGTGGTTTTAACCGAAACGGAATCAAAAACGGCGTCAACAGCAACATTTGCAAATTTTTTCTGCTCTTCAATTGGAATTCCTAGTTTCTCAAACGTGCGTAGCAACTCCGGGTCAACTTGGTCTAAACTATCCAATTTAGGCTGCTTTTTTGGTGCAGAATAATATCTAATATCTTGAAAATCAATTTCAGGATATTTAACATTCTGCCATTTGGGTTCTTTTAATGTTAGCCAATGTTTATATGCTTTAATTCGATATTCTGTCATCCATTCGGGTTCATTTTTAATTGCAGATATTTTTCTAACAATATCTTCGTTTAAACCTTTTGGAAAATCATCCGATTCAATATCAGTTACAAATCCCCATTTATATTCAGAACCAGTAAACTCATTTATTATATTTTCATCTGCTAATGATTTTTCACTTTTTTCAGATGTAATTTCCATTAACCTTCTCCTGGAATTTTTGCCTTAATTAAAGCCAAAAACTCATTTTTACTACATAATTTTAATTTCTGTTGTAAATTTAGTCAATCTGGAAAATAATGTCAAGATTGAAATTATATAATGATAAGTTAAACTTATTTACTAAATTATCGTTGATATTTTACCAATTTATTTAGACTGTTATGTACTTTAAGCCAATAGTTATAATCTTAATATTTGCAATGCTTTCTGTTAGTTGCTCTACTATTAATTTTGCAACTGAGCCAGATATTGCTAAAAGAGATTATAGTATGTTTAATTATTTGGCTTCAAAACATAATTCTACAATCTTCTTATTGAATGGAGAAAATATTGAGACCGAGTATGTTTTTGTAAAAAATGATTCTTTGTACTACGTTGCTGTTTTAGATACATTATCAGTTCCTTTGACTACTATTGAAAGAGTGGAAATATCCCAATTAGGGAAAAAAATTGCATCCGGATTATTTATGGGAATTGTTACTTTTTTTATTTCTGGTTTTTCTGCTGGTGTAATTTATGGAGATAGTTTAGGAGGTTTATTAGTTGGTCTAACAATTGGCTCTGCACTTGGATTAGTAGCTCTCGTTTTCGGAATTATTTATGGTGGCAAATCTGAATACATTTTTAATCAGTTAAATAACAATAGCAATGGAAATGGCTTGAATGATGAAGTAAAGATAAGACAAATGGAAAACTTCAAAAAGCAAATTGAATATTTTGAAGAAAAAGCTAAACGAGATTCAACAAATTTGGGAACTAACTGATTAGCAATTTTTATTAGCAAAGAACTAAGAAATATAACATATACGCTATATTTCACTATATTTTTTTTATATTTTGATATGGAAAATGTAAAAAAGCATATTGAACATTGGAGAAATGGAGCAGATGAAGCTATTGAAACTGCTGAAATTTTATTGTCCAAGAAAAAGATTGCATTTGGATTGTTTTTCTGTCACTTTGCTATTGAAAAACAATTAAAATCACAGTTTATATTTCATAATAATGATTTTCCACCTAAAACCCATAATCTTCTCTATTTTACAAAGAATATTGGTATTGAAATTACGGATGATATTAAATTGTTTTTTTCAGAACTAATGGCTTTTAAGATTGAAGGCAGATATCCTGAATTAACAATTCCAATACCAGATTATAAAAAAGCAAAATATATTTTGAAAACTTCAAAAGAGACATTAGAATGGTTAAGAAAAAAGTAAAGCAAATAATAAAAAAGTACATTTCAGAGGTTAAAAAAAGTGGATTAAATATATCAAAAGTTTTTTTGTATGGAAGCCATGTTTACGGAACACCAAATGATAAAAGTGACATTGATTTACTAATTGTCTCACCACAGTTTGATGGTGAAAACAAAGATGAATTTGTAGCTAAGTTATGGTTAGCAACTGAATCCGTTGATTTCATAATTGAACCAATTGGAGTTGGTGAAAAATTCTTTAATAGTAACCAATTTTCACCATTATTAGATTTAATAAAGTTAAAAGGGCTGGAAATAGCAGCCTAATTATTTCCTCTTTGTCTAACAATTTCATAAAGTATAATTCCAGTTGCGACTGAAACATTAAGCGATTGAGTTTTTCCAAGCATTGGAATATAGATTAAATCATCACAATTATCTGCAACACTTTTTCTAATTCCTTTTTCTTCATTTCCAACAACTATTGCCGTGGCGCCTTTATAATTAAGTTGTGTGTATTTTTTTGAATTATTTCCAAGAGACGAGCCATAAATCCAAAAACCATTCTCTTTTAACAATTCCATTGCTTGAAACATATTTGAAACTTGAGATATTTTTACGTGCGAAATTGCCCCAGCAGATGTTTTCTCAACTGTTTCGTTTAACGGAGCGGTATTTCTCTCGGTAATAATTATGCCATCAACGCCACTTGCTTCGGCACTTCTAAAAACTGCACCCATATTGTGAGTGTCTTGAATTTCATCCAAGATTAAAATAAGTGGATTTTCGCTTGTTTTCGCATTATTTATTAGCTCTTTTACGTTCCATAGCTTAATGTCGCGAATAAAAGCAATAATGCCTTGTGTGTTTAATCCATCTTCGTGTTCTTTAAATTTGTTTGGTGGAAGTTGAGAAACTTTAATTCTGTTTTTCTTTGCCTCATTCAAAATTGAGTCAATTACTGTTCCCTTCAAGCCAAAAGAGAGTAAAATTCTATCAATTTCTTCGCCGGCTAACAAAGCTTCCAAAACTGGTTTACGTCCAATTACTTTTCTCATTTAATCTCCGCCAAAAGAATTTCTTCTTGTGAGCCATCTTGCATATTTTTTAAAACTGCTGTTCCGCGTTGAAACTCATCGCCACCAATCATTAGAACTTTTGTAGCTCCAAGTCGGTTTGCTTCACGCATTTGTGCTTTTACACTTCGTTGCGAATAATCGAACTCAACTGTATTTTTTGCTCTTAATTTTGTAGCAATTTCAAACACCTTTTTTGTTAGCTCTTTTTCGAGACGAACAATATAAAAATCAATCTGTGGTTGAGTTTCGGAGATAACTTTTTCATTTTCCATTGCAAGTAAAATTCGTTCAATTCCGGCGGCAAAACCAATGCCTGGAACGTCGCGTTCACCAAGTTGATTTACAAGCAAATCATAACGTCCGCCACCACATAAAGCCGATTGCGAACCAACACTTCCGCTAACCAATTCAAACGTTGTGTGAGTGTAATAATCCAATCCACGAACTAATTTTGGATCAACTTCAAAAGGAATTTCGGCAACTTGTAGCATTTCCTTAACTTCGTTAAAATGTTCAAGCGAAGCTTCATCCAAATGCTCAATAATAGTTGGAGCATTTTCCATTATTTTTTGGTCGCGTTCATCCTTGCTATCAAAAAGCCTTAAAATATTTGTTTCGTATCTCTTTTTACTTTCTTCGGAAAGATTGTTTAAGTGTGGTTTTAAATAATCTTGCAAAATTGACTTATAATTTTCACGCGAAGAAGGAATTCCTAAAGAATTGATTTTTACTACAAAATTTGAAAGTCCTAATTTTTTTAATATTTGATAAGCAAGAATTATCATTTCGGCATCCAAAGCAGGACTTGTGCTTCCAAGAGCTTCGGCACCAAATTGGTGAAACTGTCTAAAACGTCCCGCTTGTGGTCTTTCTTGTCGGAACATTGGCGAAATATAGAAAAATTTATTTAACTGGAATTGTTTATCAAGCGAGTGTTCAATTACTGCCCGAACTACCGAAGCTGTCATTTCAGGTTTTAATGTAACGCTTGTCTCACTTCTATCAATAAATGTGTACATTTCTTTGCTAACAATATCGGTTGCTTCACCAATACCACGACTAAAAAGCCTTGTTTCTTCAAAAATTGGAGTTCTAATTTCCTTATAATTAAAGGAATTCATCGTGTTTTTTACAATTTCTTCCAAATTATACCAATTTGGAATTTCGTTTGGCAAAATATCTTTTGTGCCGGTTATGGCTTTTATCATGAATTTGGGTCGTATTTTATTTTAAAAGTTCGTCGTATTTATTGTCTTGGGCTTCAAAAATTTGGAGAATTTCTTCTCTCGAAAAAGTAATAGCTAATTTTTCTCTAATGTTTTCTTGGTTCATTATTCGAGAAACACGGCTTAACATTTTAATATGTTGAGCAACCGAATTTTCATGTCCTACAAGTAAGAATATTAAATTAACTGGTTTTTCATCAAGAGCTTCAAAGTCAACAGGATTTTTCAAAACTCCAAAAGCGGCAATCATTTCGGAAACCATATCCGTCTTTCCGTGTGGAATTGCAAATCCGTTACCTATGCCAGTAGACATAATTTTTTCTCGCTCAAGAACAACATTTCTAACTCTTTCAATATCCAAAACTCTTGGATCTCCAATAAAAGAATCAATTAATTCATTTAAAACTGCTTCTTTTGTTGTTCCAGTAAATTCAACTTTAATCTTGTCAAGTTTAAGTATTTCTAAAATTTTCATTTGGCATTAATCTTTATTTTTTGATTTATAAATTTAGTGAACGTGTTATTCTATTCCTATTTTTATAACTGCTATCTTAATAAAAAGAATTGAGTTTTTCACTAAATTTTTTACTTGCCTCAAATACTTCAATATCTTAATTTAGGTTCATAAATAAAATTTAACGAGGTTTTTATGGATATTAGAAACAAAACTGTCTTACTCTTTGGAGGTTGGGGTTTAGTAGGTAACAGTTTATCACGCAAATTAATTGATGAAGAACCCAAACAAATTATTATAGCTTCTTTAAGACAGTCAGAAGCTGAAGAACAAGTTTTTAATCTTAAACGAGATTACCCACATTTGCCCGAAAATTATTTTATTCCTTGGTGGGGAAATATTTTTATTCGTCACGAATTTAAAGACACAAACCGTCTTGAACTGCTTGAGGATAAAGATACAAGGCAAATTATTTTGAGAGATACAATGGAAGAATTAAACGACGAAATTCTTCACAATTCTTCAATTTACAAATTACTTTCCGAATACAAACCAGAAATTATTATTGATAGCGTAAATGCCGCTACGGGAATTGCGTATCAGGATTTATACACAATGTATCGTGATATTCAGCAAAAAATTGCAGAAAATCCTGCTGCTGAAACAATGATTGCACTTACCGAAAAGTTGCTTTGTAATCAATATATTCCACAATTAATCAGACACATTCAAATTTTGTACGCTTCAATGTTCAAATTTGGCACAAAAATGTACGTTAAAATTGGAACTAGCGGAACTGGTGGAATGGGATTAAATATTCCTTATACACATAGTGAAGAAAAACCTTCGCGAGTTTTGTTAAGCAAATCCTCTGTTGCTGGTGCTCATACTTTACTTTTATTTTTAATGGGAAGAACTCCCGAAGGACCAATTACAAAAGAAATTAAACCAACTGCGGCAATAGCTTGGAAAAAAATTGTTTATGGCGAAGTTTCAAAAGGCGGAAAACCTATTGAACTTATCGATATTCCAATTGAAAGCGCTATTGAATTAAAAGAAAACTTAAAATTGAAATTAGACACTCCATTTGCAGGAACTGGCGAAAATTTAAAATCGGTTTTTATAGATACTGGTGAAAATGGCACTTTTTCACGAGGTGAATTTGAGGCAATTACCGCACAAGGACAAATGGAATTTGTTACTCCAGAGGAAATTTCCAAAACAATTATTTACGAAGTTAAAGGTGGAAACACTGGACACGATATTATTAACGCACTGGATAACGCATCAATGTCGCCAACTTATAGAGCTGGAATTATGCAAAATTTTGCTGTAAAAAAATTGGCTAAATTGGAAGAAGAACATAACACAGAAAGTGTTGCGTTTGAGCTTTTAGGACCGCCTCGTTTATCTAAGTTGTTGCACGAAATAAATTTATTACGACACATTTCTAATTCAATGATAGATATTGTTGGAAAAGATGCAAAAGAACTTTCCGAAGCAACTTATGATCTTGTAAAAAGCGATAGCAAATTGCGTAGTGAAATAATTTCAATTGGAATTCCAATTCTTCTTCCAGACGGAAATTCGTTGTTACGCGGAAATCTAATGAAAATTCCGCCATTTCGTGGAAAAGAAGAACTTGAAATTACACAAGAAAATATTGATATATGGGCTTCTGAAGGCTGGATTGATTTGCGAGTTTCCAATATTCAAAAATGGCAAAATCGCTTAATTGATTTAATGAACGAAGCCAATTTAATACCAGATGAAGATACAAGTTCTTTACATGTTAGAAATAGAGAATATTGGAATAATTTTGGTAAAATTGATATTGGTAAAGTTGTTAGTTGGATTTTTATACACGAAGAGCACGGTTTACGTATGAAAGCCTGATATAATTATAAAATCTGGGATAAATTTATATCCCAGATTTTAATTACCTAATTTTTTAAATTTTATAAAACTCATAAAATTATCGAACCAAACTTTTTCCTCATCAGTTAATGTTTTTTCAACAGAATCGTAAGCAATATTTAACCAACGTAAATTGGTATTTTTAATAGCATAAACTACATCGGCTTCATAATCTGATTTGAATGTTGTGCTATCTTTTATTACTATTTCGCTAAATTTGATAACCGATTTAATACTTATGATATTTGGCATTTTAATATTATTGCCAATTTTGATTAACTCATCAGCAAAATCACTGTAATTAGTGCAAATTTCTATTGCTCTATAACCCGCATTTTCTAGAATGTGATTAAGTCTAAGATTTTTTAATTGCGAGTTTGTTGCAATTTCTACCAATTCGTCTAAAGAAACAAAGGCTCTTCTTTTACTTAGCAATCCTTCTTCGTAATTAATGTCTATTGCTCTTTTAACAGCAGCAGGAAGTGCTGTTTCGGCTCTATTTCTTTTGTTTTGCTCAAGTCTAATATCTTTTACAATATCAAGCAAAACTTTATATTCGCCATCCTTAATAAAATCTTCAATTGTTTTTATTTTTTTTAGTTCTTTTAAATCGGCTGGATTTATATCAGTATCTACGGCTGAATTATAAGCGGCATTACTTTTAATTGTGCCTCTTAATTTATCATTTATTTCTTCTTGTGAAACAATTTTCAAATCAACTTTACTTAATTTTAACACAAAATCTTTCAAAACTTCAATTTCGATGGTAAAAATATAAAAATCAGATTTTGACTCGTTTCCTCCCTCCATTTTTTTTACTGAAACCGAGTTGCGAATATCAGCTAATGAAACTATAAATTGCTTTATTTTTGCAGCCTCGTTCTCATGTACTTCAACAGATATTTTTTTAAATTCCATTCTTCCTCATGATAGAATATTCATTTAAATATTATTTAATGACAAAATTGATTGCCGTATGCAATTATCGAATTATTAATCATAATTTTGATAGTAAGTTAATAATTTTTGTATAAATAAATATTTGTTTTTATTTAATTTTTATCTAAAAAGTAACTTGTAATCGGTGATTAAATTTTTTTTAATTATCTTTGTTTTCCATTTTTTTAATTGCCCCGGTAGCTCAGTAGGATAGAGCGTCGGTTTCCTAAACCGCAGGTCGGAGGTTCAAATCCTCTCCGGGGTACATTTTTAACCCAAAATTAAAAAAGAAAAATAACTCCAATTCCAAAAACCGATATAATTGTTCCCCAAATAGAAAAGAGTGACAGTTTTTCTTTATAGTAAAATTTAGAAATTGGAAGCATCAAAATTGGAACGGTTGCCATAAGTGTTGAGGCAATACCCACATTTGTATTTGAAATTGCAATTAAACTTGCAGTAATTCCTAAATATGGACCTAAAATTCCGCCCCAAATAATTAATTTAAAAGCAGTTTTATCATTTTTGAAAACTCTAATTGGATTTTTAGCAACTCCTAAAACACGACCTAAAATAATAAGTAAAACTAGTGAAAAAATAATGCGTACAAATGTTGCAACAAATTCATTCATTGGGGCAAAATTAAACGCCTCTTTGGCAAAAATTAAACCAACCGCCTGTCCAAATGCTGCAATAAGAGCATAAATTCCACCTTTTGGAGTGAAGTGAAATTTTTCGTTAACATCCTTTTTTTGCAAAACAACTACTGCAAGACCTATTGAAGTAATGGTAATTCCTAAAATTTGAAAGCCTGTTAAAACTTCATCCAGAAAAACAAAAGCAAGAATTACAGAAATTGAAGGAACAAAAGACATTACCAACATTCCTAATCTAGCCCCAATAAGCTGATACGCTTTTAACATTCCTAAATCGCCAATGACCAATCCAATAATTCCACTTAAAATTAAATAAAAGTATTGTTGCCAAAATAAGTCAAATGGCAACGAAAATAGCAATATAGTTGTTAACAAAAACACAGATGCCGAAAAAAGACGTCCAATGTTTACATTAAACGATCCAACTCTTAAAAGAGCTTCCGAAAGCACAATGGCGTTTACCGACCACAAAACTGCTGCAAATAATGCAGCTATTTCACCAATAAATATCATAAAATTCGCAATTTTTAGAAACAGTGCAATAGCAATTATATTTTAATCTTCATTATTTCGATAAAATACATTATTTTAAACATTAAAATAATGGCTTTAATTAATGCCAAAAACTAAAATTTTGTACTATTATGCAATTACACCAAAATAAATTATTTAACGGAACGCAATTTACTGAGAATATTCTTGGCGAGTTAAATTTAAATTATTCTACTTTTAGAGAAGGCAGAACGATTTACCGCGAAAATGACCCAACAAAAAATATTTTCCTTATTTTGGAAGGCGAAGTAAATATTATAACACACGAAATTTTGGAAGGAAGCAGACCAAATTCTAAAGTGCTTTCGGACGGTGATTTTTTTGGATATGATGAACATTATTATTCTGTTACTCGTTATTCGCGTGCAATTGCATTAAGAGATACTGAAATTGTAATGGTTTCGATGGATGAATTAAATAACCTTATTGTTAAAGAATGGGTTATAATTGATAATTTAAAAAACAATATTCATTTTCAATTACCAGTAAAAAAGCTAAAAAAATCGCTTAAATCATACGCAACTAATGTTACTTCAGCAGAAGAAATTACACCTAATATCTCCGAAAACGATATAAACCGAATTCAGTCAGAAATTGTTAAAGCAAAATTAAATGCCGAAAAAGAGATTGAAAATCGTTTTTCCGAATTGCATAAAAAAGAAACTGAACTTCTTAAACTAAAAGAAAATCTTCATAAAGAAAAACTTTTTGCGGAACAAACCCTGCAAGAAGAATTACTTGAATTAGAAAAAAAGGAACAGGCTCTTTTATTAAATGAAAAATCGATAGAACAAGTAAAAGCAACTGCCGAAATTACGTTAAAAAACGAACTTCGGAAGTTGAAAGAAAAAGAAGAAGCGCTACAAAGAAAAGTTGAAATTATTGAAAACGATAAACTAAACTTGAATGATTCAATAGAAAAAGCGAAAGAACTAGCGTTAAAAGAAATTGAGTTAATAAAAAAATCGAATCAAATTTCTTCCCAAGCTAAATATGTTGACGAAATTCTTAACAAAGAAAAAGAACTTATTTTAAAAGAAAATGAAATAAATGAGCGATTTAAGATATTTGAGGAAAAAGAAGATATTGTTTTAGCAAGTGAAAAACTAAAAACTGAATTAGAGGAAAAAGAAAAAGAATTAGACAATAAATTCAAAGAAATTGAAGAGAAAAAAGCTGCAATTGAAAAAGCATTAAAAAAGGAAGAAGCTTTATACGAAAAAGAATCCGAATTGGAGGATTTTGAGCAAAAATTAATAAATCGTGAAAAATCATTTGAAGAAGAAAAAAAACAAATTGTTGACTATTATGAATCCAAAATAAAATTTCTTGAAGAAGCTCAAGAAAATGTTGGCAATTTAAATTCAAGAGAAGTTGTTTTATCAAATCTTGAAGAGGAATTAAGCGAAAAAGCTAAAATTCTTGAGCAAGAAAAAGAAGATTTGGAAATTCAAAAGCAACAAAATGAATTACTTTCCTTTAAACTAGAAGAAGATATTAAATTATCAACTTCAAAAGAAGAAAGACTTTTGCAATTTGAAAAGCAGTTAATTGAAAATGAAAATCAATTAGAATTAAGAAAAAAGGAATTTGAAGAAAAAGTTTTACAAAATGAAAGTAAATTAAAAGATTACGAAGTGCTACTTTCAAATTTTAATAAAATTAAAAATGATTTTGAACATGAAAAATTAGAATTTGCATCAAAAATAGCACTATTTGAAAGAGAAAAGAAAGATGTTGAAAGTAAATTAACATCTTCGGAAGTAAAACAGACTTCTGAAATTGATGAAAATTTATTTAATGAAAAATTAGAAATATATAAATCCGATTGGGCAATTAGAGAAAATGAACTGAAAAATGAGTTGCTCCAAATTGAAAATGAACTGAATGACAAAGTTTTAGAACTTAAAGAAAAGGATTTAGCATTAGAATTAGCTCACAAAAAGGAAGTTGAATTAAAAGAATTTGAACAACTTTTAGAGCAAAGAGCTGAAGAATTATCCCGTAAAGAAAGCGTTTCGGCTGATACTCTTAGAATGCAAATGAACATTATTGAAAAGAAAGAACAACAACTAATTAAAAGAGAAGCCGAAATTGAAAAGGATAGAATTCTTGCAGAAAAAACGCTACTACAAGAAACCGAAGCGTTAGAACAACACGAAAAAGAACTTGATAAAGAACGACAAGAATTTTTGAAATCGATAACTCAATTAACAAAGGCAAAAGCTCAAGAACATCGCGAGTTTGAGTTAGAAAGAGAAAGAATTCACGAAAAAGAAGTTTTGGAAGCAAACAAAATAATTGAAAAAAATTATCAAAATTCGTTCAAAACACAATACGAAGCTCCAATTAATCAAAATATTGAAACACCTTCCGCACAAACTTATGTTCTTAAAGAAGAAACTTCGCCTCGTTTGCCGGCAACTCTTAATATTCAACGCGATAGAACCAAGCCATTCCAACATTTTAAATTTGAATTTATTTCAATAGTTATTGTCAATTTATCACGTTGTACATCGGACAAAGCCGTTAGTTTTAAAACATTTTTGAATGAAGTTTTTGAAAGCAATAGCAAAAAAATAATACTGGATGTGTCATATTCCGAGTTTTTGGATTCTACTTTTCTTGGTGTAATGGTGGCTTTTCTTAAACAATTAAGAAGAAATGACCGCGAAATGAAGGTGATTGTTGAACTTTCCAAAATGACGACTACTACTTTTATCCTTTCTGGTTTAGACAGAGTTTTTACTTTGGAAGAAGATTTGAACGCTGCTTTTTACAGCTTTTATAATGGATGATTAATTAAAATTTGACTTATTTCATTCAAAATTTTAAACCTTTTGTTTTTTGCTTTGTATAACTCTTCTTTTTGTACATTCATCCAAATTATTGTGAAAGAATTTGTACAATTTTGCTTTCTGTTGTAAAATTATAAATTTATTTTGGATTAAAAATGCGTCAAACACCATATATTGCAATTATTATTTTTGGAATAATCCTTTTTTTGATTGATTTTTACGTTTTTAAGGGGTTTAAGAAAATTAGATTTAAACTCAATAAAACGATTAAAACTATTCTAGCAATTGTCTTTTGGATTATTCCTATTTTAACAATAGCTACACTTTCTATTATGATTATTTTTAGAAATAATGTAAATGCCGAAAGTGTTATGGTTTATTTTAATTACTTTAGTGGTACATTTCTGCTCTTTTATATCCCCAAGCTGATTTTTTTAGTTTTTAATATTTTGGATGATTTATTCCATTTTGCCAAATTTTTATTTCAAAAGTTAAAACATAGAAAGTTAGATAATTCCGCAAAAAGCAAAATTTCACGAAGCACATTTATTACTCGTGTTGGATTTATTATTGCTGGAATTCCTTTTATTTCAATAATTTATGGAATTGGTTGGGGCAGATTTAACTTTATCGTGCGAAAATCAAATGTGTTTTTCAAAAATCTTCCAGTTGAGTTTGATGGATTCAAAATTGCTCAAATTTCCGATTTCCATCTTGGAAGTTTTATGCCGAGCAAAGATAAAGTTGAAGAAGTTGTAAAATTAACAAATGAACAAAATCCCGATTTAATACTTTTTACTGGCGATTTGGTTAACAATTTTGCTACAGAAATTGAACCATTTGTTAAAATTCTATCAAAATTGAAGGCAAAGCACGGAATGTACTCAATTCTCGGAAATCACGATTATGGCGAATACGTTCCGTGGAAAACGCCTAAAATGAAAGAAGAAAATATAATGAATCTTCTAAAACTTGAAGAGCAAATTGGTTTTAAAGTGCTTTTAAATTCATCAACCAAAATTGAACTAAACAAAAGTACTTTTTCTTTAATTGGAGTCGAAAATTGGGGACTTCCACCATTTCCACAATATGGCAATTTGAGTAGTGCAATTGAAAATGTTGAAGATGATTCATTCAAAATATTAATGTCGCACGATCCAACTCATTGGGAAGCAGAAGTTACAAACAAAACCAATATCGATTTAACACTTTCTGGTCATACACACGGTGCACAATTTGGAATTGAAATTCCAGGTTGGCGATGGTCGCCTGTTAATTTACGTTATAAACATTGGGGCGGAATTTATAAAAACGGCAAACAAGTTTTAAACGTAAATACAGGAATTGGATTTATTGGCTTTCCTGGACGAATTGGAATGCCTCCCGAAATTGGATTAATAACGCTTAAAAAAGCATAAATACAGCAAAGTACTAAAATTAGTGCTTTGCTATTTTTGCTCGTCTAATAATTACTTTTTCCCAAACTTTTCCTGTAACATAAGGCTCAGCTTTTAACCATTCTTCTTCCAAAACCTCTTGCGAAGGATAATCAACAAACATAACCGAGCCATTCATTTTTCCACTTTCATCCAACAAAGCTGACGCAAATAGTAATTTATTTTCATCAAATAATTGCTGAGCATTTTTTAAATGTGCTTCTCTAACCAAAAGTCGTCTATTAATTGCTTCTTCATCTTTTCCGTCATAACCAAAAACAACAAATTCCATTATAAAATCTCCGTATTAACTAATTTTAAGAATTGACTGAAAAATAATAATAAATACTTTATAGATTCAGATTTTTCTTAATGGATTATTATTTAACCAATTATCCCTATTATTTTAATCGTTTTTCTTTATAAACAATAAAATATTTATGGTTTTTTTAGCCTTAAAAATAAATCACAACAAATTAAATTTGTTCTTAATAAATCACATACTTAAATTGCTAATTACAAAATCGTTATTTAAGCAAGGCTATTTATGAGCAATATTTCTGGAATGAGAGACTCGGCTGATTTTTTATTCGAGCAACAAAAAACGCTTGAGGCTTATGTTATTTATGACGAACTTTATCGCCAAATTTGGAATTCTATTGGCAGTATTCAAGACGGACTAAATGATTTTTCCAAAAAATACCTACCAAAAAAAGTTATGACAAGCATCGAATTTAGAAATCACTACATTTATGATGTTTCTTCAACTGTTTTTTATCAGTGGTTTAAAATGGATTGCGACCAAATACTTAACGAATTTATTTTTACTTTAAGTGGTCATTTAAAATGCATAAGTTATTCCCGCGATTTGATTAGCGACTCACCAAAAGAAGATGTTTTAAATGAATTTGTCCTGCTTTACACACTAATTAATTACAGCACAGATGAAAATTGGGTTGATCAAATTTTGAAATATATTCCACCCAAAATGGATGCGAATAATGTTGATAGAACCAGACCAAATTTGTTGCAAGTTCATACCGAAAAGCGATTAACCAAAATGTGTACTCAACTTTGTGATACCGATTGGAATTATTTGAATTTTTTATTGATAGATTATTTAGTAAATAAAGGCGATAAAAACGTTCAATTTCTTAATAAAATAATCAAATCTTCTGGAAAGCGTCCTTCAAACTATACGAACAACTTCAAAACTCATAACCAATATGAAAGAAGAGAACGAAAAGAAAGTTATGAAAAGTTTAATGGATATGAACGATTTGAAAGATATGAGAAATATGAAAAATACACCTCCACAGAAAACAAACGTTTTGATGCTAAAACAGCAACCGAAGAGCAAAAATATATCCATTATGGGAAATTATTAGAGTTGAAAGGTACTGTTCAGAAAAAGGAAATAAGAAAAAAATATATAAAATTAGTTGGGCAATATCATCCAGATAAGGTGGAAAGTCTTGGAAAAGATTTACGCGCTTTAGCCGAAGAACGCACAAAAGAACTAAATGAAGCTTATGAATGGATTAAAAACAAATATAATTTATAACGATTGATTATGAATAATTTGGTTAATTATTGATGAAAAATTTAGATTTTAATCCGAGTAAATCAACAGAAGATTTTAGAAAAAACTACAAATTACACGATATTGCTGAGTTTAGTGGTAAAAATTTATTAACTCAATGGGGATTTACTTGCACCGAGTTTGGCGAAGATAATCGGTACAAAAAAGTTTGGGAAAAAGGCGAAGACAAACCCGATTCAATTATTTCATATAAAGACAAATCGGCGCTTCTTGATTGGAAAGGCAAACATGGTTCAACTTGGTTGATAAATGAACGTGCGTTCAAATCATATCAAAAATGGAGTATAGAATTTAGTTTGCCTGTTGTTATTGCATTTTTTGTAATTGGTCAAAATGACGAGATTATAAGTCGCAATTTTGCTGTTTTAGGAATCCACTCGCATTCTGTTTCTGCAAATAAGCAATGGGATAAAAATAGTACCGTGCAATTTCAGAAAGATATTCCAATATTTAGCAAAGCAAATTTGTTAAATATTGTGTTCAAGTAGGTATTTACAAGAAAAATCCGAGTGAAAAATAAAACGTTGGCTCTCCACGCACAACAATTTTATCTAACAATTTATTTATTGTAAAACTTCTTCCATATCCAAAATCAATTGGACCAACTGGACTATCAAAAGAAATAATTGCTCCAACTCCATGTTTAAAATGAGCAAATCGCATTTCTTCTTCTCTTTCCCAAATTGAACCGAGATTATATAGAACAGAAAAATATGTATCGAATAAAATTTTAAATGGTGGTTTGTATCTGTAAGTTAATCCGCCAACTATAATTTGTCTTCCACGATATTCATTTTCTCTAAATCCAAAAAATGATTCAATTCCGCCAAAGAAAAACTGCTGACTTAAGGGCAAAGTTTCATCAGCAAAGCCAATTTCAAATTTTGGAATTATTGTGTGATTTGGAGTAATTGAAAAATAATTTCGATAAAATAGTGCGTATTTGATGTATGATTCATCACCAGCAATTAATTGTTGAGCTGTTTCGTAATATGAATGCAAGAAAATTCCAGATAAAGGATAAGGATATTTATCTTGAGTGTCTATTTTCATGCTAAAACGAAAAGCCGCAAGGTTTTTTGAATAAGGAGAAACAACCTCGTTTGTAAGATTTAGAACTTTATTTTTTTCATATCTAAACTCAGCAATTAGATTTCCAAACTTGCCGGTTTGCGTTCCAACGCCAACCGAAATTCCAAACAGCTCTTGTCGATATTCGCCACTATTTGACCTTGAAAAAACGTTGGCACTCGTTTGCGGGTCGTCAACATAAGTAAAAATATCTTTTGCGTCATAATAGCCTTTAATTTTATAAGTTAGATAAGTATCAAAAATTCGGTTGGCTTTATGCTCAATAAGTAGCAATTGATTTCTTAATCCACCCGAAAAATGAAAACCAAATTCAGTTCCAGTTCCAAATAAATTTTCGTTTCTAACATCAATAATTGGTTGCAAAAAACGTTCGTTGTCAACAGTTATACCAAAACGAGCAACTCCAGTAAGTTTATCCTCAACTGTCACTTTTAGAATGTTTGTTTCATTATTTTTTTTGATGTTTATGTCAACCGAATTAAATAATCCCGTGGTTCTTAAATTTTCGAGACTTTTGGACAATTTTTCCGAAGTTAAATATTCGCCTTCTTTAATCTCAAGTTCTCTAAATATTAAAGGATTGCTACTTCTTTCATTTCCGTCAACCACAATTTCGTCAACAATTCCTTCATCGATAGAAATTGAAAGTTCGCCACTTTTATCGTTAAAATTTATTTTTTCAATTTCTGCAAATGGAAATCCAATATTGCGATAATATGATTGAATTTTTATCAAATAGTTAATTAAAGTCATATTGCAGTAAAAATCGCCAACAATTGGAATAAGAATATTCTCAATCTTTTCTTTATTAACTTCTTCATTTCCAATAAGATTTATCTTTTTAACTTTGGATTTTTCAATCGCATCAATTTTAATAAAAGCAGAATCTTTATCATAAATTAAATTAGCAGTTATATCAAAATACCTTCCAGTAAGAAGTTCGTTACAAATTGCGATATAAATTTCTTTGTTGTTAATCTGCTTTGAACCATTAAATTTACTTGCAATTTTGCTTTCTAATTTGGAATTTGGGTCAAAAGGGAACAAATTATTGAAATAGATTACGCTATCTGCAATGTTTTTTAGCTGAAACTCATGAATATCATTTCTAATTTTGCCAATTATTTTGGTTGTTTCGTCATATCCAATTTGGATTAATGTATCTAGCGAAGTGAAATCATCACTTTTTTTACCACCTAAATCTGGATCAATTATAATATTTGCCAATTTAAGATTTTGCTCAGTAACCAAATTCATCGGGATTGATACAATTTGGTCAGCAACTTTTAGGGGTGTATCTAAATCGCTCCTTTTTCTCAAATTACTCGTCATATTAACAGCAATTATATAATCACTTCCAATTGCTTTGGCGGCTTTTGTTGGAATATTTGCAACCAACCCGCCATCAACTAAAAGCATTGAATCAACCTCAACTGGGTCAAGAAGAAACGTTACACTTGAACTTGCACGCAAAGCTTGAGCTAGCGAACCTTTTTCGAGAATAACCATTTCGCCAGTTGCCAAATCGGTACTAACAGCTCTAAATCGGTATTTTAACTCGTCAAAATTTTTATATTGATGAATTGGAGCATTAATAGTGTAATTGTTCAGAAAATTCTGGAAACGCTGTCCTGAGTTGAACGCCGTTGGAATAACTGGGGTTAATCCATCAATATCAAGTGTAATTAACGCAATATCTTCGGTAATTTTTTGGTCAAGATAAAGTTCATTTCTTCTTGTTTCTTTTGAGGAATAAAAATAATTCCAATCAATAGATGTAATAATTGAATCCAATTCTTCAATAGAATAACCAGAAGCAAAAAGTCCGCCCAAAATACTGCCCATACTTGTTCCAACAATTGATTCAATTGGAATTTTGTGTTCAACTAACGATTTTAGCACGCCAAGCGAAACAATTGCACGCGCACCGCCTCCGCTTAAAACAACAGAAATTTTTGGTAATATTTCGGGTACTTTAGAAGTTAATCCAAAAGGAAGTTTTTTTGTTACTAAATTTGGTTTAATTGTAAGAGTATCTTTTTGTGCAAAAGTACTTACTGAAAGTAATATTAATAAAATTACCGCTATTTTAATTTTTTTCATCACGGTAGTAAAAATAGAGAAAAGTTAATCTAAAATTAACTTTTCTCTCTTAAAATTCTATTTTCTTTTTTTAATATTTTGTTGAGCTTTTTGTTTTTCTTCAGCCGCTGCCATCATTTTTTGCATAAATCCTTGTTTTTGGTCTTTCTTTTCAACTGGAACAAGTTTTTCATGACTTTGCTTTTTATTAATATAATATTGTTGAATAATTGAAAGCAAATTAAACATCATGTAATATAAATTAAGTCCTGAAGAAAATCCCATAAACATAAGAGTCATCATAATAGGCATCATATAAATCATTGCTTTTTGATTTGGGTCTTTTACAGTCATTTTTTGCTGTAAAAACATTGTAATTCCAAGTAAAGGAGCAAGAATTGAAACCTGATTAACATTTACGAAAGGAATTGTAAAACCCAATCCAAAAACATAATCTGGCGATGCTAAATCTTTAATCCACAAAAATGATTCGTGCCTAATTTCGATTGCGACATTAAAAAATGAAAAAAGTGCAATTAAAATTGGCATTTGTAACAGCATTGGCAAACAACCACCTGCAGGATTTATTCCATAAGTGGAATACAATTTCATGGTTTCTTTTTGAATTTTTTGTTGATCTCCGTTATATTTTTCTTTCAATTCAGCAATCATTGGTTGCAGTTGCGACATTCTGCCCATGCTTTTGTAACTTTGTTTAGTTAGCGGAGAAAGTGCCAATTTGATTAAAATTGAGAACAAAATTATTACAATTCCATAATTTGGAATAATACTATGCAAAAATGTAAACAAAGGTTGCAACAAATATTCTGATATTGGACGAGTTACAAATTTTAATCCAAAGAAACTTCCAAAATCATAAATTGCATCATAATTTGCGTTATACGATGTTAAAGTATCATATTGAACTGGTCCAAGATAAAGTGAAAAATTATCCTTTTGATAATCCAGTTTTTGGAATGGAATTTTTAATGCAGCGCTATAATATTCTCTATTTCCTATACCTTCAATATTTACAAAAGAACCATTTATTAAAGCACCACCATCTGAAGTTGGATTTTCTTGAGCCAAAATCATTGCAAAATATTTACTTTTTACACTAATCCAATCAATTTTACCATTTACGTCACGTTCAACAGGCTCGCCTTCAGTATCAGCATCAATAACAAAATGTTCACCAGCGGAATAAAATGAAGCGTCGGAAAATTTAGCAGTTTCAACTGAGTTTAATTCCAAAAAATTCATTCCACTTGCCCAAACTACATCGTAACGTCTATCGCCAATTATTGAACTCATATTTATTAGCTCAACATTAAATTTTGAACGATAATTGTTTCCATAAAAAGTGAAATTCTTTTTAATAACTTTTTCACCTTCAACATTGTATGAATAAGAAATTTTAAGCGAATCTGAACCAGTAAGTTTGTAATAATCTTTTTCGGATGAAGCGGAAAAATCTAAATTTGAAGTATTAACTTTGCCTTGTTGAGTATAAAAAACGATGTCTAAATCACCACCATTTGTTTGGTTAAGCAATTGAACGTGTGTGTTGTTAAAATCACTTTCTTCAAAATCATCATAATACCAAGTTGCATAATCTTTTAGATAGTATTTTTTAATTTTACCGCCTTTGCTCGTCATTTCAATTTTTACAAGGTCGTTTTCAATTGTAATAATTTCGCCTTTTTTATCAGTTACCGTAAACAATCCATTTTGGGTTGAATCGTTTTGTGCGGTTAGCAAAGTATCTTTTACTGAATTTTTAATAGAATCCACTGTTTGGGATTTATTTTCTGATTTAACAAGAGTTGAATCTGCTTTTGATGCGGTTTGTGGTTGTGGCTCAGGAGAGTTAAAATAAAGCCAAACTACAAGCACAAGTCCCATTAAAACAAAAGCTAAAGTTGATTGTTTATCCATTAATATTTTCCACTATTTTTTCGTTTCTATTAAAATCTGTTTTTTAATTTTTTCTAACAATTCAACTACATCAAGTTGAACGTAATTCAAACCTAATTTTGGTGTTGTTTTTTTGTTAATTGAGTTCGGAGAAATCATAATAAGAAGAGTTTTTTCTTTAACAATATCTGTTAAAATATTTTTATTTAGACGATAGGATACACGCAACAATCGCTTCACTCTATTTCGCCAAACAGCATTACCAGCTTTTTTATGAACAGCAGTTACAATTTTAATTGTTCCAGAATCATCTTCACCAAAACAAAAAATAGCCTTTAATTTTCGGCTATTTGAGTAAATTCTTTTCCCGGAATTGAATAACCGGGAAATTTCATTTTTCTTTTTGATTCTTTCGCTTTTTGAAAGACCAAAGGTTTTCAAGACTAATATTCGTCACTTACTGTTAATCTTTTTCTGCCTTTTGCTCTGCGTCTTGAAAGAACTGCTCTACCATTTTTTGTAGCCATTCTTTCTCTAAAACCATGTTTGTTTCTTCTTTTTCTATTGCTTGGTTGAAAAGTTCTTTTCATAATATACCTACTTCATTAATTTCGTTACAATTTAGAAAGCAAAATTAGTTAATTAATTCAAAAAATACAATTATTTAAATGCTTTAAAAAACAATCATTTATCATTTAAAGTCGGCAATATTTTTATTTTTTAGTGTTATATTTATTTTGGTATTTAAAAAATGAAAACTTATTATAAGATTATTGAAAAATTTTAATTAAACAGATAAAAATTATGCAAAAACAAGATTTAATTAACTCAAAGTTAGTAATTGGAATGATTCACTTAGATGCGCTTCCTGGAACCCCAAAATATTCTGGAAATGTGCAAAATATTATCGATTTAGCAGTTTCGGAAGCAAAAATTTATAAAAGTGCTGGGTTAAAAGGAATTATGATAGAAAATATGCACGATGTTCCATATTTAAATAATTCATCTGGACCTGAAATTACTGCTATTATGTCAATAATTGCATACGAAATTAAACGGCAGACAAATCTTTTTGTCGGAATTCAAGTTTTGGCATCGGCAAACAAAGAAGCCATTGCAATTGCACATTCCGCAAATTTGGATTTTATCCGCGCCGAAGGTTTTGTGTTTGCACACGTGGCTGATGAAGGAATTACGCAATCAAATGCTGGAAATATTCTTAGATATCGCAAGCAAATTGGTGCTGAAGATGTTTTGGTTTTTACGGATATTAAAAAGAAACATAGTTCGCACTCAATTACTTTGGATGTTTCTATTGTGGAAACTGCAAAAGCTGCCGAATTCTTTTTGAGTGATGGAATTATTATAACTGGCTCTTCAACAGGAGCTGAAACCGATGTTGATGAGCTATCCTCTGTTAAGCAATATACAAAACTTCCAGTAATTATTGGTTCTGGAATTACTGCTGAAAATATCGAAAAATATTATAATTTAGCCGATGTTTTTATAGTTGGTTCTTACTTCAAAAATGATGGAAGTTGGTTAAACGGTGTTGATAAAACAAGAGTTAAACGATTTATGAACAACCATGCTAAATGCAGACTTAAGTAAAATATTTCGTTTTTTTGATATAAATTCCACAATAAATTTAAATACGACTTTTAATTAAAATTATAAATATGAATAATAACTTAAATTCTGAAAACGACGATAATTACGAAGCAGAAATAAATCCGACAATGCCAACTGGAAAAGCTGCTTTATATGGACTAATTGTAGTGTTTTTCCTTTTTCAATTCGGTGGTGGAATTTTGTTCCTCCTAATTTTTGGTTCCGATTTAACAAAAGCAAACATTAACGCACTTAGATTATTTAACGTTGCTGGACAAATTTTGTTCATCCTGGCTCCAGCCATAATTCTTGCTAAATTGGTTTATGTTGAAAATATTTCATCCATTTTGCGTATAAAAATTCCAAAAATTAAGGAAGTTTTGGTCTTTGTTTTGGGACTTGTAATAATAATTCCTCTTTTGCAGAGTTTAATTTACGTTCAAAATTATGTAATTCAGCAATTAGCCGAAATATTTCCGTTTTTCCAATATTTAAAAGATTTTGCCGATGATTTGGACAAAATGATGGAAAGTACTTATGGAATTATCTTAAACGCTAATTCCATTTTTGAAATGATTTTTGTTATTCTTGTGGTTTCAGTTACTCCAGCAATTTGCGAAGAAGTGTTTTTTAGAGGTTTTACACAAAAAAGTTTGGAATTTGCAACAAAACCACTTTGGGCAATTTTATTAACTTCATTTGCTTTTGCACTTTACCATTTTAATCCTTACGGAATGATTGCACTAACTACTTTGGCGATGTATCTCGGATTTGCTGCATTTCAATCAAAATCCATATTAATTCCAATAATTCTTCATTTTACCAATAATTTTATATCTGTAGTTTCATACTATATTTGGGGAAATGAAGAACTTATAAATACAAGCATTGTTAAGCCAGAAGAATTTACATTGCATATTTTTTCCTTTATCTTGCTAACAATATTATTTTTTCTATTTTTGTTTTACGTAAAAAAGAACTATCATAAGTTTCAATAATATTGGAGGTTGTATGATTTGCCCAAATTGCGAATACGAATACCACAGAGGAATTTCAGTTTGTCCAGATTGTGGCGAAACGCTTATAACAAAAAAGGAATTTAACGGTAATTTGGTTAATCCAAAAGATTGGATAATTGTATATAGTTGCGCAGATAGTTTGGAAGCAAATATGCTAAAATCCAATTTGGAAGGTGCCGAAATTGAAGTGCTAATTTTAAACCAAAACGATAGTAGCTTTCCCGTTGTTGGCGATTTATCAGTTACAAAATTACTTGTAAAAAAAGATGACGCTGAAGATGCCGTTACAATTATTAACGATATCAACAACGAAACCATTTAATACACAAATTATTATTAGACTTAATTGATTATTTCAGATATATTTTTGCTAAAGTATATCTGAAATTATGTTAATATCAAATTCACTTTTACAAAGGAATATTGTCTTTTATGAGTAACAGAATAACCAGAATTTTAGTGGCCATTTTGGCAATTCCAGTTTTGTTGGGTTTAACTTATTTGGGCAAAATTCCTTTTCTTGCCTTTACTATTGCAATTGGACTCGCGTCTTACTTCGAGTTTTCAAAAATTGTAACTAAAAAGAACATATTTATATGTAATGGTGTCGGATTTTTTTCTGTGATTGCGTTAATCCTAAATTCATATTTCAACCTATTTTCATACAATGTTTTCTTTCTAATCTTGTTTCCAATTCTTTTATTGATTGAGCTTTTTAGGAATAAAGAATCCGCAATTAACAACATTTCGGCTAATTTGTTAGCAATTTTTTACACGGGATTTTTTACATCAACTATTATTAGCATCCGTGAATTTTATAGCAACTCGCCAAACGAATATATTTACGGCGGATATATTATTATTTCAATCCTAATTACTCTTTGGATGACTGATTCGGCAGCTTATTTTATTGGAACTGCTTTTGGAAAACACAAATTGTTTCCGCGTGTTAGTCCTAAAAAAAGTTGGGAAGGAGCAATTGCTGGATTTATTTTTGCCGCTATTTCGCTAATTACACTAAAATTTGTGCTTCTAACTTTCCTAAATTGGATTGATATTTTTGCATTTACAATTATTATTGGAATTTTTGGTCAAATTGGCGATTTAATTGAATCACTTATTAAACGCGATGCAAATGTTAAAGATTCATCAAACCTAATTCCTGGTCACGGTGGAATTTTTGATAGATTTGATTCGTTGCTTTTTTCCGCTCCAATTATTTATCTCTATTTAATTCTATTTTTAAAATAACTCGGTATTAAAATGACTTTTTTACGTAATATTTTAACGCTTACCCTAATTTTAACATCATTTTTAATAGGACAATCGGTTCAACAATTTGCAAATATTGGCGATTTACAACTCGAAAATGGGAAAACACTGCTAAACTGCCAAATTGGATATAGAACTTTTGGAAAAATAAACGCCGATTCGTCAAATATTGTTATTTATCCAACTTGGTTTGCTGGCACTTCGGAACAAATAAATGGTTCAATTGGAGCTAACAAATTAGTTGATGATTCAAAATACTTTATAATTGCAATCGACGCTTTGGCTAATGGAATTTCTACTTCGCCATCAAATTCTGAGTTGCAAGGCGGGAAAAACTTTCCAGAAATTTCAATTTTAGACATGGTTAACTCGCAACATTATATGCTAACCAAAATTTTTAAGTTCAAGAAAATTTATGCAATTATTGGCGGCTCAATGGGAAGTATGCAAGCTTTGCAATGGATTGTAACTTATCCTGATTTTATCCAAAAAGCAGTTCCTTATGTAGCTTCACCTCGCCGCTCAACTTATGACATGTTAATTATGGAATTCCGTGAAAAAATGATTGAATCATACCAAAAACTTGGTGCTGATGATGATTTCATAAACGTAATGATAAATTACACAACCGAGCTTTTTGCTCGTTCACCAGAATATAGAATTGAACACACATCTTTTGACGAATTTCCAAAATATCTTGAAGGCATCGAAACCCGCGAACCTTCAAAAACATTTACAATTGAAAATCATCTTGCTCAATTAAAAGCAATGCAAAGTTATAATATTTACAAAAATTTCAATAATTCTGTATCTGAAACGGCAAAACACATTAAAACCGAAGTGTTTTTCATTTTAAGCAAATCGGATATGTTGCTTAATCCAAAACCAGCTCTCGATTTGGCAAATGAGCTAAATTGCAAAGTACTTATGTTGGAAAAAAATTGTGGTCATCTTGCAATAGGCTGCGATTTGCCAAAATGCAACGAAGAAATCACTAATTTTTTATCAAGCTCAAATAAATAGTTTTGAAACGAATAATTATTGTTTGCATCAAATTGCAACAATAATTCTAAAAAGTAAGGAAATAAAATGACAGAACACAAAGCAGTTGTAAAACAAGTGAGAGGAATTACTTTTGTTGGTAAAACAGACGACACAAATCATTGGGTAACAATGGATGGTCCAGATAATTTTGGTGGAAGTGGCGCTGCAATTCGTCCAAAAGAGCTTTTGTTACTTAGTCTCGGTGGTTGCACTGGCGCTGACGTAATTGCAATTTTACAGAAAAAACGCATAAAACTTGACGATTTTCAAATAAACATTTCGGCAGAACAAACCGAAACTCATCCTAAAGTATTTTCAAAAATCAATTTGGAATACGTCTTCACTGGCAAAGATATAAAAGACAAAGACGTTGAACGTGCAATTGAACTATCCCAAACAACTTATTGCGGAGTTACTGCAATGCTTCAAAAATCCGTTGAAATAACACACAACTTCAAAATTGTTGTTTCTGAATAAATATTTTAACCTCCGAAATTAACCCAATTTCGGAGGTTAAGTTTTTTTTTGATTAATTATTCTCTTGTAATTTCTTTACGAACTACTTAATACTTAACCTTCCATTTCAAATACTCGGCGTTCCATTTCCAGCATTTGGTTTTATTTACCAAAATCGGAACTCCTTTTTCGTAAAATTATTATTTATTTGTAGCACAGAATTGCATTCTGTGCAATATAGTATGCAATGTCATTTCACAGTTCTTGGACTTACTTTTCCAGACCAATTTTTGGAATTAAAACTAAAAATCGATTTTAGATTAGGATTAAGAGCAAGAGTATGATTAAGAAAGTGTAAATTAATAAAAAAAGGGGATAAATCGGCACAATTTATCCCCATTCGGAGTACGTAATTAGTCTTTCAACTAATTAAATTATTTTGTTAAACATCAAAATACATTTCAAATTCGTATGGATGAGGGCGAACTGCAAGAGGTTTAATTTCTTTTGCTATTTTATAATCAATCCAAGTTCTAATTACATCTTCTGTAAAAACGTCGCCGCGTAACAAATAATCGTGATCTGCTTCCAAAGCTCGTAATGCTTCATCGAGTGATTCTGGAGTTGTAGGCACAAATTGTAATTCTTCTGGCGACATATCATAAATATTTTTATCAAGTGGTTCACCAGGTTCAATTCTGTTAATAATTCCATCAAGACCCGCCATCATAACAGCAGCAAATGCTAAATAAGGATTTGCAGAAGGATCTGGGCATCTAAATTCAATTCTTTTTGATTTTGGATTGCTTGAATACATTGGAATACGAATTGCCGCACTTCTGTTACTTTGTGAATAAGCTAAACGAACTGGAGCTTCAAATCCAGGAACTAATCTTTTATACGAGTTTGTTAATGGATTTGTAATTGCAAGCAATGAATGAGCGTGTTTCAAAATTCCACCAATAAAATATAAACCTTCGTCGCTTAAACCTGCATAACCACCGCCAGCAAAAAGTGGTTTACCTTTTTTCCAAAGACTTGTGTTTACGTGCATTCCGCTACCATTATCACCAGCAATTGGTTTTGGCATAAAAGTTACTGTTTTTCCAAAAGCTTTTGCAGTATTTTTTGTAACATATTTGAACATTAAAAGTTGATCGGCTGATTTAATTAAACTTTCGAAACGCATATCAATTTCGCACTGTCCGCCGCTTGCAACTTCGTGGTGTTGAGCTTCAACTCTAATTCCCATATCTTGCAATTTAAGAACCATTTCGTTTCTTAAGTCGTTTAAAGCATCTGTTGGAGGAACTGGAAAATATCCTTCTTTGTAACGTGGACGGTAACCTAAATTTGGACCAACATCTGTTCCAGTATTCCATCTTCCTTCTTCCGAATCTATAAAATAAAACGCACTATTTGGAGTAGAATCGAAGCGAACGTCGTCAAAAATAAAAAATTCTGCTTCTGGACCGAAATAAGCGGTATCAGCAATTCCAGTTGATTTTAAGTATTCTTCGGCTTTTTGAGCTATAAATCGTGGACATCGAGAATATCTTTCTTTAGTAGCTGGTTCGTGAATATCGCAAATTAAACTAATTGTTGGTTCTTTTACGAATGGATCTACAAACATTGTGGTCGCATCTGGAATAATTAACATATCGCTTTCATTAATTTTTTTCCATCCACGAAGTGATGAACCGTCAAAACCATATCCATCAACAAACGAATCGGCATCAAATTCTGAAATTGGAACGGTAAAATGTTGCCACTGTCCAGGAAAATCCATGAATTTAAAATCAACAAATTTAATGTTGTTCTTTTTCACAAATTCTAAAACTTTATCGATACTCGATTTTTCTTTAGATTTAGCCATTTATAACTCCTTTGGTTTTATTTTTATTTTTGTTGTTTCTTTAATTGTTGATAAAACAAATCGTGAATGAGTGCGTTTTACACCTTTCCAAGATTGAATTTTGCCTAATAATTTTTCTAATGAAATTGAATCTTTAACAACAGCTTTCATAACGTGCGAACCTTCGCCAAGAACGGCATAGCATTCTAAAATTTCGTCAGTATTTCTAACATTTTCGGCAAAAGCTTCATAATATTTTGAAGAATCGGTGTGAATTGTAATAAAAACCATTAAATCCAATCCGAAATTTTTAAGATTTAGCTTTGTGTAATAACCTTCAATTATTCCTTTTTCTTCCAATTTTTTTAATCTTTCGCTTAAAGATGGAAGTGAAAGTTTAACTGCATCAGCAAGTACATTTCGTTTTGTTCTTCCCTCATCTTGAAGGATGTTTAGTATTTTGATATCAATTTCATCGAGTAACATTTTATTTTCTTATTATGTTAGGTAAATTATAAATTATGACTCAAAATTTAAGGTATTTTTTCTATTTTGGCAAATTTTTATTAAAATATATTTAAATATTTTTCTGTTATAATTTTGCTAAACAAAGTTTCATAAAATTCGATAGTAAGTCATAATTAAATTTGATTTATAATTTCAACTTTATGGAGGTAAAATGGATTTGAATAGTGAACATGATTTTGATTCAGATTTACCAATTTCAACAATTCTTGAGATCTCACAAAAGGTTACAGAATTGCTTGATGCAATGGAATACAGCAACAAACAAATGCTTATAACACGAGAGCATATAAAATATAATTTAGCTCAGTTAATTAAAACTTCCTCAACGCAATTGAGCTGTAATTCTGTTAAAAGATTGAATTCGAGCAGAAGAGCAAAAAATTACAATTCACCAAACAATATGTTTGTTGATAATCGTGGAAATTTGAAATTCAATTTTTCTTAAAGTTATTGCAAAATTTAGTTTAATTACTAAAAGAATTCAGGTCTGGTTAACCTGATGTGGTCCTCAGCGGCGTCAACAAACTTTAAGTTTGCTGACGCTGTATTTTTATTATTATGAAAATATCAACTAAGTATAAAAATTGGCAGTTATTTTTAGTTCTAACTATTGGTTGGACTTTTCTTGCATTTATATCATTTCGCCTTAATATCCTAACTATTAACTCGATCGAAATTATTGATAAAATATTGCTTATTCACGTATTTTTATGGCTTTTTGGAATTTTATTTTCAATCCCTTTAGTTTTTAAAGTTTTTAGCCAGGCATTAAAAGTTGAAAAATTAACTTCCAGCAAAGATAATTTTTTTTCCTTTTTTAACTTAATTAACTCACCAACATTTCTATTTGATAAATTGAAAAATGAATTTTATGCCGCAAACAAAAGTGCAATTAGTCAATTTGACATCAATATTAATAGCCATAATTGCTTTGATATAAGCGAATTGAATTGTCTGAAAGAATATATTTCTCAATTTAAGGATTCAACAATTAGAAATCTTCAAATAAAAGAAGCATGTGTTGATGGAAATGGAAATGAAATTACTTTGGATGTAATATTGCACGATGTTGCTATTGATGATATTTCAACTACCATTATTATGCTAAAAGATAGCATTGAAAGCAAAAAAGATATTCAAGAAATGCACGATTACATTGAAGATTTGAGAGCAAATGAAAGTATAATGGAAGATAATGCCTTTGAATTGATTCAATTAAATATAAAACTTGAAGAATCTGAAAATAATTTACGAGAAGTTAATGCAAATAAAGATAAATTCTTTTCAATTGTTGCCCACGACTTAAAATCACCTTTTGTTGGTTTGCTCGGACTTACAGAAATGTTGGAAACTGATTATGAGGATTTTAGTGAAGCTGAACGAAGAGAATTTATACATCATTTATATGAGACCTCAAAAAACACATACGAATTGCTCGAGGGATTGTTAGAATGGGCTCGTGCAAAACAAGGAAAAGTTCCTTTTAATCCAACGGAATTTAATTTATTTCATTTAACAGAATCATTAGTAAATCTTTTAATGGCAAATGCGTTCAAAAAAGAAATAATTATAAAAAATTCGGTTGATGTAAATACTTTAGTTTTTGCCGATAGAAATATGATTTCTACAGTTTTGCGAAATTTGTTGGCAAATGCAATAAAATTTACGCCTAAAAATGGAACTATTTTAATTAGCTCCGAACTTGAAGATGATAGAATTAAAGTTTCAGTAAAAGATTCTGGAATTGGAATTTCTGAAAATAACCAAGCAAAATTGTTTAGAATAGATGTAACTCATACAACACTTGGCACAAACGAGGAAAAAGGAACCGGTTTGGGATTGATTTTATGCAAAGAATTAATTGAAAATCATGGAACAAATATTTGGGTGGAAAGTGAATTGGGAAAAGGTAGCTCTTTTATTTTTACTTTGCCTTTAACTAAAGAAATTGTAGAAGAATAGAGTAAATATTTTGAGAATTATTTAATTCAATTTTACCAAAAAAAATTGCTCATATTTTAAATAACTCAATATTAGAGTCTCTTTTTCCACTATTTCACCTCAAAAAATATTATTTAATTGTAAACTTTTTATAATGATTATATTTAAATAAAAACGATTATATGTCCGTAACTTATTATAAAACAATGACATAATTTGTTTTTTTAATTTAATTATACTAATTTTGGTTTGTAAAGTTAAAGGATTGGGTTTACATAAATATTTCTGTTTTAATCTAGAATAAAGATTTGTTCTGTTAAGAATACAATTTATAAAATTTAACAAGATGGAAAAACCAAATAAGAAATCCGAAAAAGTTTCAAAAGAGATACAGCGGCTTAAAAGGTACACCATATTTTTCAATATTGTTTGGGCAGTTTTAGTCTCAATTTCTTTAATTTGGAATATCTACTCAGTATTTTCAAATGTAAAACAACTTGCTAAATCAAACGCACGCTCCTATTTAACAACAGAAGAAACATTTCGAAATTGGGTTTCAAACCACAGTAGTTTGTATGCCTCTCTATCAGAAAATACACCATGCAATCCTTTAAATTCAGACAAAGGAACAACATCACCAACCATCGATACTTTAACTTTATTAAATCCTTCAAATTCAGATAAACAATTAAAGCAAACATTAATAGATTCTACCCAAATTTTTAGCCATTTATCTGGTTTTAATGCACTAAACCCAGAAAATAAACCAGACGAATGGGAATTGAATGCATTAAAAGAATTTAAAAAAGGCAATAAAGAAGTTTATGAATTTATTAATGTTAATAATAAGAATTTTTTAAGATTAATTCAGCCACTTAAAATTGGACAAAGTTGCCTAAATTGTCATGGTTCTCAAGGCTTCAAAGTGAATGATATTATTGGCGGAATTAGTGTTTCAGTTCCTATTCAACCTTTGTGGGCAAAAAATTACAATAATTTTATACGTAATATTTCTCTTCATATTTCATTTCTTTTTGTAGGAGTTATTGCAATTAATTCTGTAAAAAAACGCTTTGCAAAAAGGATTATTAAAAGTGAAAAGGATGCCAAAACTATTTTTGAAAGTGAACAAAAATACCGTTTGCTCGCAAATCAAAAGGGACAAATGGTTTATGCTTATGATATTGAATCCGGCAAAATAGAATGGGAAGGCGATTTAATTGAAACTCTAGGCTTTCCGGTAGAAGAATTTAAAACTTTTGATATTGAAATCTGGAAGCAAATGCTTCACCCAGATGAACAACATTTTATTTTGAACGAATTAAACCTAGCTTTATTAAATTGTAATGATTTTAATTTGGAATATCGGTTTCAACGAAAAAATAAAACTTATTGTTATGTCGAGGATTCTGGAACATTTCTTAAAGATGAAAATGGTAACCCGATAAAAATGTTTGGCTTAATACGCGACGTAACCGATAAAAAAATTGCATTATTAAAACTTGAAGAAAGCGAAAAAAATTACCGCTCTTTAGCTGAAAACTCAATCGATTTTATTTGGAAAATAGATTTAGATTTTAACTACTTATATGTTAGTCCAGAAATTTATAGTGTAACTGGTTATACTCTTGAAGAAATGAAAGAAATAAATGCAAAAAATTTATTTCCAACAAAAGAATTTGAAAGAATAATAAGCATTGTAAACGAGGCTATTTCATTAGGAAAAAATGGACCTGGAATGACTTTCGAAACAGAATATGTAAGAAAAGATGGTTTACAAATTCCCGTAGAAATTTCTGGAAAAATTGATTGGGATTCTGACGATAATCCAATAGGAATTACTGGTTATACAAAAAATATAGCTGAACGAAAAGCCGTTGTGCAGGCTTTAAAAGAAAGCGAATTACGTTTTAGAATGACCTTTGACCAAGCTTTTGACCCAATCTTTATTGCCGAAATTAAAGAAGGAGAAGTTCCAAAAATAGTTGATATTAACAAAGCAGTTACTACAAAATTAGGACATACAAAAGAAGATACTATTGGAAAACCGATGAATTTATTTCATCCAAGTGAGCAGAAAGAAGTTATTGCTAAACGAGTTAACAAAATTTTGTCTGGCGAGTCTTTAAATTTTGAGTCTTTTCATCAGAAAAAAGATGGAAGTTTAATAACTGTAGAAATTTATGCAAAACGAATTGAAATAAATGGAAAGTACTATATTTACATAATTCAACGCGATATTTCTGATAGAAAACAATGGGAAAGTGAAATTTTTAAAGTTCAAAAAAACTTGGAAGAAGAAGTTGCGAGTAAAAACAAATTTTTCTCCATTATTTCTCACGATTTGAAATCGCCTTTTGGAACATTAATGAGTATTCTTCAATTATTGGAAGAAAGTTTTGAAAGTTTAACTAAAAAAGAGCAAAAAGAGTTAATTCATGTTGGAAGAAATAGTTCAAAACAAATTTTCCAACTTCTGGAAAGTTTGCTTGAATGGTCACGTTTAACTATTGGACGAATAGAATATTCACCAAGTAATATAAATTTGGGAGAAATATCAACTCAAATAATTTTGCTCCTTAGCCAAAGTGCAAAAAACAAATCGATACAATTTGTAAATGAAATTGACGGAAATTATTTTGCATTTGCCGATAGCAAAATGTTACGAGCAGTGTTAATCAATTTGCTAACCAATGCAATCAAATTTTCTTCCAAAGGTGGCGAAATTACTCTTTCTTCCAAAATAATTGATAATTTGGTTGAAATTTCAATTTTAGATACTGGCATTGGAATGAGCCAAAATGATTTATCAAAGCTCTTTAGAATAGATGTTCATCACACAACTGTTGGAACAGCAAACGAAACGGGAACTGGACTTGGTTTGATTCTTTGTAAAGAATTAGTAGAAAAAAATGGCGGAACAATTTGGGCTGAAAGTGAACTTGGCAAAGGAAGTAATTTTAAGTTTACTTTACCTCTTAAAGCATAATTACTTATTTTATTTTCAAAAAATTTTACCCAAAGTGAATTTTAAATGAAATACAAAATTCACTTTGGGTAAGTAATTAAAACTTTTAATTATTAACTTTTTTTTCTAATTTATTTTCGAACCGTTCTTCAATCCAACTATATATTGTTGGAAGTACCATTAATGTTAGCAAAGTTGAAGTAAACAAACCACCAATAACAACTGTTGCAAGTGGTCTTTGAACTTCTGAACCTGGTCCAGTGTTAAATGCCATTGGAATAAAGCCCAAACTAGCAACCAAAGCTGTCATCAAAACTGGGCGAAGTCTATCGGCTGAACCTAAAATCACAGATTCTCTCAAACTTTTTCCTTCTTTTCTTAAGTCGTTTAAGTGAGAAATTAGAACAATTCCATTTAACACCGCAACACCAAAAAGAGCTACAAAACCAATACTTGCAGAAACAGACAAGTATAAGTCACGCATCCAAAGGAATACAATTCCACCAGAAAGAGCAAAAGGTAAATTTATGAAAATAATCAAAGGATATCGCATTTGCCCAAACATCATATACATAAGTCCAATGATTATAAAAAGTGAAATTGGAACAACCAACATTAAGTGGTTCATTGCGCGTTGTTGATTTTCGAAAGCACCGCCATATTCAAGAAAATATCCATCTGGAATATTCACTTTGTCGTGAATTGCTTTTTGAAGATTAGCCACATAAGTTCCAATATCAATCCCATCCAAATTAACGCCAACAATTACACGTCGCCAACCATTTTCACGCTGAATTTCTCTTGGACCTTCTTGTGGAATAACTTTTGCAACTCTTTTTAAAGGAATAAAATCACCATTTGGAAGATAAACTGGCACTTCCATTATTTTGGAAAAAGAATTTCGTATATCTTCGGGGAAACGAATTGTTATATCAAATCGACGTTGACCTTCAAAAACCTCACTAGCCACCTGTCCGCCAATTCCGGCTTCAATTACTTTTTGAACGTCGTCAACATTCAATCCAAAAGCAGCAACTTGATCTCTATCTATTTCAATTGTTAAATAAGGTTGACCAATTGGTTGTTCTAGAAAATAGTTTCCGGTGCCTTCAAGTGATTGAACTGCTGTTATTATATCGGCACCAATTTTATTAAGCACGTCTAGTTCTTCCCCAAATATTTTAACAGCAATATCGGATTTTACTCCACTAGTTAGTTCATCAACCCTCATGGCAATTGGTTGATTAAAATTGTACGAAAGTCCTGGTTCTGATTTCAAATATGGTTCAATTTGGTTAATTAAATCATCTTTTGTAATTCCATCTCGCCACTCGTCATAATTTTTTAACACAACCCAAACATCAGTTTGATGAACGCCCATCCAATCGTTTGCCAAATCAGAACGACCAGTTTTAGGAACTACAGTTAATATTTCTGGAATATCGGCTTTTAATTTACCTGCCAACTCGTTTGCTTTATCAATTGATTGTTGCAGCGTAACCGATGGCATTCTTACCTGTTCAATTAATATTGAGCCTTCATCTAATTCTGGTAAAAACTCGGTTCCTAAAGTTGACATAACAACCATAGAAAACAGAAATGCAGCTATTGCTGGTGTTAAAATGAACACTTTTCTATTTAAATTTTTCTCTAGAAATTTTTGATATCTTGGTTTAAGAAAATCAATTAAATAATTTTTTCTAACCTTAATTCCCTTTTTCAAGAGAATCGCAGAAATTGCTGGCACATAGACCAAAGTTAGCAAAAGTGAACCCAAAACAGCAGCGCCAACAGTTATAGCCATAGGTCTATACAAAATTCCTTCCATTCCAGAAAAAGTCATAATTGGAACATAAACCATTAAGATAATTAAAACTCCAAAAAATATTGGACGAGCAACTTCTTGTGAAGCTGAGACAATAATATTATCGATGGTTTCGTTAGTTTTATGTTGAACTCTGTGAACAATATTTTCTACCATTACAACTGAACCGTCAACCACCATACCAAAATCTATAGCACCAAGGCTCATCAAGTTGGCTGCAAGTCCAAATTCTTTCATTCCAATAAATGCAAATAGCATTGAAAAAGGAATTACAGAAGCCACAATAAGTGCACCAGTGATTTCTCCAAGTAAAAGTAGCAAAACAGCAATTACAAAAAATCCACCTTCAACAAGGTTAACAGAAACGGTTGAAGTAGTTCTATCAATCAATTCAGCCTGGTCATAAAATTTTTCAATTTTTACTCCTTCTGGAAGGCTTTCATTTATAACTTCCATTTTAGCTTCAATTGATTTTATTACTTCTTGTCCATTTCCGCCACGAAGCATCATTATAATTCCTGTAACAACTTCACCATTTCCGTCTTGAGTAACAGCACCTTGGCGCAATTGTTCACCAATTTTTACAGTTCCAATATCACGAATAAAAATTGGTCGGTTATTAACATTTGTAATAACAATATTTTCAATATCATTTGAATTTCTAATTTGCCCAAATCCGCGAATAATATATTGTTCTTTATTGTGTTCAAGAAAATTACCACCAGAAACGCTATTATTGCTTTCTATTGCTTCCGAAATCTGTTTTAATCCAATTCCATAAGCTCTTAATTTACCAGGAGCAACAACCACTTCGTACTGTTTTACAAATCCACCAAAAGAGTTTATTTCTGTAACTCCTTTAATAGTTTTAAGTTGTGGTAAAATTAACCAATCTTGCAGAGTTCTAAGTTCGGTTAATGAATGTCCATTTCCTTTAACAACGTATTGATAAATTTCGCCAAGAGCTGTTGAAATTGGACCTAAATTAGGAGCAGATACTCCAGCAGGTAATTCATCGGCTATTTCTTGAATTCTTTGACTTACAATTTGTCGAGCAAAGTAAATATCGGTATCTTCTTCAAACTCAACCGTTACGGCTGATAATCCAAATTGTGAAGTTGAACGAACTTGCAGTACTTTTGGCAAGCCATTCATTGCAGTTTCTATTGGATAACTAACTAATTTTTCAACGTCATACGGAGAGTATCTTCCAGCTTTTGTGATAACTAAAACTTGCACTGGAGTTACGTCTGGAAGCGAATTTATTGGCAAACTTAAAAATGCCGAAACTCCTCCAACAGCCATTAATATAACTAATGCAATGGCTACAAATTTTTGACGAACACTAAATTCTATTATTTTATTAAGCATTTTATCTTTTCCTCACTATTCCGAAAATTCATCAAATCTGGAAAGTGCTTTTAATGTAAAAAGTTCAGAAATTGCTATTTCTTCATTTGCTTTTAGTCCAGAAGAGACTATTGCATTATTAGAATTGATTTCCTCAATTACAATTATTCTTTTTTCATATTTTCCATCGGCAACTTTTACAAAAACAACTGCACTATTTTCTTCAAAAACTACAGCCGAAAGTGGAATTAAAATAGCATCTGAATTTGCACTTGAAATGATATTTAATTTTACATTTTCGCCTGTTCTTGGCCATCCGTTTTTTGTATTGATAAGAACATTAACTACAATTGATTTATTGTTTTCATCCAAACCTGGATTTATTGTAGCAATTTTGCCATCAATGGATTTTACTAAGTCATTTTTTAATGAAATTGTTACCTTATCGCCAACTTTTACATAATTACCTTCGGAAGGACTTACATATCCTTTAACAAGTACTTTTACTGGATTAATAATTGTAGCAAGTTTTTGATATTCGTTTACTGCTTGGCCCATTTCAACTAAATGTTGGTCAATAACACCCGTAATTGGCGAATATATTTTAAGTCTTGTAGAAATATTTTTCCCTTCTACCAAATTTGTGATTTCAGTATTTGAAATTCCAATCGATTTTAATTTTGAATAAGATGCATTAGCTGAAGCTTGAGCCCGAATATAATCCGCCGAAGCTCTATCGTATTCACTCGCTGAGCTTATTTTTTTATCAATTAACTTAGTAATTCTATCCAAATTTTCTTTAGCATACTTTTCTTCCGATTTAGATTGTAGAAATTCTGCTATTAAGTTCCCAAATTGAGAACTTTCTATTTCTATAATCAACTGCCCTTTTTGCACTGCTTCACCTTCATGTGCAAATAATGACACAACTCTTCCATTAACTGGGGCACTTACAACAAAAAAATAATCTGGCGCTGGTGAAACAATTGCTGGAGCTTGAATTGTTAATTTTGAACTAGAAGTTTCAATTTTTAGAGTATTTATCTTAACTTTTTCTTTTTGTTCATTTGAAAGTTCAATTGTCTTTACAGTGCTTTCTTTTTCACTTGTTTCAACTGCAGCACTTTTATTTTCTACAACTTCTTCTTTTTCGCATGCTGTAAAAAATGTAAAAACGACAAGTAAAATGGAAGTTGCAACTACGTTTAATTTTATATTTTTCATTACTTTTACTCTTTATTTATGTTAAAAAACTAATTCTTTGTTTAAGTATTTTTCTAATTCAATTACTTTTATATAATAATTTTTGAGAGCTTCAATATAATTTAATTGGCTCGATAAATATGTTTCTTGAGCATACAACAAGTTTAGAAGATCTATTTTCCCTATTTGATATCCGTCCAAAGTTAAATCTAAAAGTTCTTTTGCTCGCTTAAGTATATTTCCTTCATATCTATTTATAGTTGCTTTGCTAGTTTCATAACTGTGCCACGAAAGTTCAATTTCCTTTTTCAATTTTAAATACAAATCCACTTTGCTCCATTCAACAAGTTTCATTTCTGTGTTAGCAATGCTAATATCTTGTGCTTCGTTCATTAAAAACCAAATTGGCACCGAAACGCCTATTTCATATCCGTGATAATCATAACCAGAACCAATATCTTGTAAATAATAACTAAAATTAAGCTTTGGCAATATTCCACTCCAAGCTGAATTAACTTTTTGATTAGCTGCATTTAATTTTGCTTCGAGTGATAATATTTCTGGTTGTTCTGGAATTAGAGACAAAATTGATTCTTGATCTAATTGAAGCTCCTTAAAACTTAAGCTGTCTTCGTAAGAAATTGTATAAGATTGAGCTTCAGGATCAAGTCCGACCATATTAAATAAACTATATCTTGATTGATGATAAATTCTAGTAGCTTCATCAAGATCGTTTTTTGATTCATCCAATTTAATATTTGCTTTAAGAAGCTCAAGTTCGCTACTAACCCCGGCCGTAACTCTATAACTAACCGCGTTGAACAAGTCTTTTGATAATTCAAGTTGTTTTTCTCTTAATTTTTCAAGAGCAATACTTGCAAGAACTTCAACATAAGCCGATTTTACTTCAACTTTTAGCTCTCTTTTCTTGGCCTCATAGTTAAGTTCAAGCGACGAAACTTCATCGGAGTTTGATTGAAAGTTAAAAAAAGATTTTAGTGGAAAATCAATCGATTGGGTTATTGAATATCTTTTTTCAAAATATCCGTCTTCGCCTGTTTTAATTCCCTCTTTCATATAACTTATTTCAGGAGTATCAATTCCCAAAGATTTCCATTTTTCTGCTCGTTTTATATCTATCGATTTTTCCAAACTCAAAATTGTGGGATTGTGTTTTAATGCATAATTAATTGCATCCTCAATTGTTAAAACATCTATATCATTTTGAGCTTTTACTGAAATCGATAAAATAAGCAAAATAGCAATTGCCATATTTTTTTTATTCATCATATCTTCTTCTATAAATTATTAAATATTATTTTAGGCTCTATATGATACGATTTTGTATTATTAGATTCAACATCAAAAATTGTCATATTTTTGCTCGTTTTCAAACTTTTTAAGGAATATTTTGGTGGGAACTTTTTGTTATATTAAATCACATTGGGAAAATAATTTGGAAATAGAAAAATGTTCTGATTAGCAAGTTCGGTTGATGATAAAACAACCGACGATTAAATTAATCGTCGGATTTTGCTAAAATTAGGCTGTCATTTTTTTCATAAATCCATATGTAAACGCTAAAGCCATTAATAATAATAGAGGCGCAAGAATCATCATTACAAATTCTGGCGAGAAAAATAATAGTTGTTTGTCAGATTTTAAAAATGTTAAAGCAATTCCACCCAAACCGATTAGAACTTCGCCAATTGTAACAAAAATAAATCCTTTTGGTGCTTTACCAGCTTTTATAGCAAAAATTGGGACTAAAAATACAGTAAGTCCAAAAACTGTATGAACAGAAGCAATAGCAACAATTTGAAGACCTCTTGGTACTTCTGGAATGAATCTTGTTAAAATGATTGCAATTAAGCCAACAACAGCAAATAATTTGTATGATTTTCCAAGTTTTTCTTTATGGAATTCACAAATTAGGCCCACAGCTAACCCTAGTGGAATAAGTGTTGTTACTACAATAATTTCTGGACGAGGCAAAATTTCCCATCCAAAAAATATTAATAACAATCCAGAAACAAGCAAAACTATAAAAGAAACCATGTATGGAATATTTGGGCGAGTTTTTGGTTTATTTAGTTTATAATTATTGTAAAGTCTAAAAACTAAATATGCGGCAACTAATCCCGTTAAAAGCAATGTAACTAAATCAAAGACATTCATTTCTACTCCTTTTTTTATAATGAATAAGACATAATAGCTTACGATAAAACCTTTAATAATCGGACTATTTGTTCTTATAATATTTTAGATAAAACTATTCTTTATAAACTGCTAATAAAAAATTAAAATTGTAAAACAGTGACTATTTATTTTGGCTTTCTTTATATCCAGCAAATGCTAATGTAAACCAACCAGCTACAAAAGCAATTCCTCCAATTGGAGTAATATAACCCATTTTAATTCCAAAAAAGGTAATTATATATAAGCTTCCTGAAAACAACAAAATACCGATTAAGAAAAGAAATCCGGCAATATTTAGTAGTTTTGTTTGCTGTTTCCACTGATTTAATGCCCAAACTACAGCAAATAGAACTAATGAATGATGCATTTGATATCGCACTGCTTTATCAAACGTAATAAATGCATTATTTTGTGCGATTAAATCTGCTCCACCGTGAGCGCCATATGCACCAAGAGCAACAGCAAAACCACCTAAAACTGCTGCTAATATAAAAAATATTTTTTGCATAATTTTCCTTAACCTTATTAATTAAAAACCAACCGCAAATTGAAGAAATCCTTGTTTTTCTATTTCACTTTCATCAATTTGATTATAAACAAATTCTGCTCTAAGGGTGATATTTTCTCCGACTCTATAACCCAACGAAGCAGTATATCTTTTTTGACAATCGTCAATTCCATCTTCATCTCTATCATATTCTGATTGCCAAGCACCATATCTGAGAGTGAAAAAAATTGGCAAATTAGTTAATTCTTCTGTTTCAGTTAATAGCTGAAAATATACTCCGTGATGCCTATCGTTGGAAGTAAGAGTATCGCGTTCGCCTTCGTAAACTCCTTTCATCCACAAGTATTCTGCTTTTAGCTCAAATAGGCTATAATCAATTTTTAAATCTACTCCACTTAACCAATCTTTTCTTTCTTTTAGTTCCACAATGTCAGATGAATGCGAAAATCCAAGTTCTAAAAATGGAAAGAATGCATACCTAACATTTCCTCCCAAACCGATTCCTTCATCAAATCCATTAACTGCCCAAACATCAAACTTAAAGTTACTAGCAAATGTATGAAAATCGACTCCAATATCATTCCAACCCCCTATTGTTTTTTCAATTACAAGTGGCTGTGTTATTGTTGGTCTATCTATTGAAGCGTATGATAAATAATCTAAACCAAAAGGCATGTCAAATTTTCCAATTTGAAAAGCAGAATGCTCATATGTTTCAACTCTTCGTGGATGTTTTGCGGGTCCATCGTCCAAATTATAGTGAACAAATGCCATTGCTAATTCCATTGATTCATTATCCGAATTATATGCAATTGCTGTTCCCACAGTAAAATTAGATTTATGTGCATAATTTATATCCAGCTCAAATTGATTAATCATAAACTGATGTTTGCTACCCTCTGGACTATTATGAACACTTAAAACATCAAAAAATCCGGTGAGCTCAGATTGTGCATTTATAACATTATAAAGAAATAAAAGCACCACAAAATACTCAACTACCTTTTTCATTTAATTTCTCTCACTTTTAGTTTCCAACTTGTTTAACTGTGAATCACATTTTTATAGCAATTTTTTATAGTAAACAAAACTTGATGCAAATAAAGCTAATCCAATACTAACATAAACTGGAGCGAGTAAATATTTTGGAATTAAATTTGAAGTTCTCATAAAGAATCCAAGACTCATCATAATTACAATAAGTATGTACATTTGCCATCTTTGAAATGCAAAAATGCATACTTTTTCGGGATATTTCATAATTCTGTTTGCATTTTTATGAGCCAATTTGCTAAACCCGAATACTGCAATAATAGAACCCATTATAATTCCAACAAAATAAGTAAAAACTATCTGCCATTGTTGAAAATGATTTAGCCATTTTGAAGCAATATAGTTCAATAAAATTCCTACTCCACTCCACAAAATTCCAGAAATTAAAATAAGGTATTTTCTATTTACAGATGGTTTTAAATTATTTGGCATTATTCTTTACATTAATTTATGATGAAATTTCAAAAAGCCGCAATTAAACGGCTTTTGAAATATAATAAATTATTTACATCCGATAACTTAATTGAAAATATAGCATGTTAAATTCTGCTTGAATAATTGCCGATGGAACCGTATTTGACTCAACTGTGTTTTCTAATCCCATAGTATAAGAGAGTGTTGATGATAAATTTTTGTTCCATGATTTGTTTATACCAAGTGAAATATTATGCTCTACTACCGCAATTGAACCCAAATTATAAACAACATCTTCTTCAGAAATTGGAGTTTCACCATAAGAATAGCCTCCAATAACTTTGAGGCATTGATTTACTTGATATTCTGCAGCTAACGAATACACCATTTGATCATCCCACCCAAAAGTTAAGGGAATTACATATCCGTTGTGTGAAATTAGTTCTATTTTATCCATAACTGCTGATTGATTTACCCATTTTACATCTGCTTCAACAAGTAATTGCGGAATTGGGGAATAGGCAACGCCAAATGCAAAATTTTGTGGGCTATTCATTTCCATTTTGTAAACGCCTTCGCCACCAGCAGGTGGAACAGGGCTTGTTCCATTAAATTCATATTCAGCTATTTGCATTTCGGAAGTGTATGATAAACCGATTTGTAAATTTTGAAGCGGTTTATAGATTGCTCCAATGCTTCCTCCAAAACCCCAACTTTCGGTTTGTGGAAGAGTAAAGGCTGGAGATTTTAATGTTAGCGATTGATTTCCAATTTGAAGTGAAGCCCCAATAATTAAATTTTCGTTAATTTTATAAGCTATTGTTGGAGTTATTTTTAGTAATCCCTTTTTTGATACTATTGATACATTTTCTGGAAAAGGTGTTGCGGAATTATCTGGCATTGTGGTCGATGCAAAATCGACTCCAAGCCCTGAAACTCCTCCAGCTGCCATACCAAGTATAATATTGTCTGTTACTTTGAAAACAATACCATTTCCCATTCCCAAATAAGCGTTAGCTCCACTTTCTGTAGTATTTTCCATTGGTGTACCGACTGCCGATGTAATTTGTCTTGGAGGATTTACGACACCAAGACTTAAATCGAAAGCAATATTATCAAAACTTAAAGCGCCAATAGCTGCTGGATTATAAATCATACTTGGAGCATCAACTGGTGAAGCAATTATAGCACCACCACGAGCAAATTGTAATGCTGTAACACCAATCATTTGATCTGCTTTTTGGGCAAATATCATTGTTGAAGAAGCAACAAGTATTAAATTAATTAATAATTTTTTCATTTTAATTCTCCTTTGAGTTCCCACTTTCATTGTTGAAAATGGGATAATAAATTTCAAATTTGTGTATTATTTATACTTCGGCTTTCTCTTCATCAATAAATAAATTTTTGAATATTGGAATTAAAAACATAACAAATAGGATAAGAGACATAATACCACCAACTAACCATTCAAAAGAATTACGGACAAAATATCCATCAAATCCTATTAAAGCAGTTGCTAATGCAGTAAATAAAACTGTATAATATCCAAATTTCTTTTTCATAGCCAAAAATGGAATTGCAATAACCATTAAATAAGAAGCCGCATAATTCATAAATCCACCAAGAAGCAGAGTTAATGTATTTGGATTGTAAATGGGCTCCACTGTTTTTGTTAATTCACCAGCATTTATTTGTGCTTGTGAAGTAGTTACAAGCTCAAGTGCATTATAGTGGTCTAAATTAGTAAAAAAGTTTCCAAGTTGAGTTAATGGTGAAGTATATTCCAAATATTCAGGAATAAAGATGAAGTAACGAACTCCGTGTTGTCCATTCATAAAAACCATTCCAGCAACAATTCCTAAATAAGTAAAAGGAATAATTTTAATAATTTTGTTTTTAATTGTGTCTTGATCAACAAGTAAGAAAATGTAGTAGAAAACTAATCCAAAAACCATAGTCCAAAGCACAGGAGCAACTGGAGTAGCCCAAGCTGGTGGAGCCATTATACCAGGTACTGGTCCTTTTGAATAGTCAGAAACTACAAGTACCATCCATGGAATCCACATTGTCATACCTGCAACGGAAGGAATTGCTGCAAGACCTAACATAGTTGCTCTCGCCCAAGATTTACCTTCATAAACAGCTTTAGCAATAACAATTGCCAAAGCACCGCCCAACCATAAAACTACAAACCAAATACCATAAGTAGCTCCAAGGATAGGAACTGCTGGGTAAAAATCTGGGTCAAATGGAATTAAGCGTGTCATAACTTGATCTAATGCAGTTTTTAATGTTTGCATACCTTGTGTAGGAAAGATATACATCATCATAATACCGGCAATAACAGCTGTTGCAGCTAATATTGTTCTCTGCATTTGTGTTGTTTTGTTGAACATAACTGTTCTCCTTAATTAGTTAGTTGATATTTTTTTAATAGCTAAAGTGAATATTCACTTATCTTAAACAATAAATCCACTATTAAATATTTTGTTTAAATCTTTAATTCATTTTTAGATAAATGTTATTTTAATATTATTGACTTCTATTTTTGTCGTTTAATAACTTTTTGTTAAATATCTTTTTCAATTATTTTAATCCAATAAAAAATGCAAGAGTTGTGAAGAACAAAATTATTGGAAAAACTACTATTATCTTCTCTTTTGATATTAATGGTTTACCAGCTTTTAACAATCCTAAAAGCATACCACCGGTGCCAATTATTACACCTCCAACACTTATCATTAATATTTGCATATCTGCTCTTTCAGTTATAAAAAGAATTATTGGAAGTAGAAATATTACTGAACCCGAAATAAAATGGATAACTCCTAGTGCTAATGATGCAACTTTTCCTTTTGAGGACAATCTTAGAATTACTGCTACAATAAAGGAAATACTAATTAAAATTGAATATGAGTTAGAATGTTCAAGTTTATCAGAAACAAGTCCGAGTGAAAGAGTAATTGGAATTAACGAAGAAATTATTGCCACATAATCATTTTCTAATATCTCAAAATCGAGTAATAGCAGTAACAAGCATGATAGTAGTAAAAGTCCAAATGATATAGTATAAAAAGCGGTAGTAAAATTGGAATAGTTATCCATTCCGCTAATTATTTTATAACCAGCAATGTGTCCTGTGAGTAAAAATATAATACGACTAAGTATAGATATTTTCATTTTTAGAGAACTCCAATAATTACCATAATCATTGAGCCAAGCATATAAAGAGAAGCGTATTTAAATAGACCAAAGTTTACTCTCTCAGAAGGTTTGAATACGCTAAAACTTGCAAGCCCAACTATTCCAACCGTTAAAACTGCAAAAAGACGCATATAACCCCAAGAAAGCCCTATTCCGTAACCAACCCCGGCAATTGCTAGAGCAGCTCCAAGACTTGAAATTGCTATAATTACTCTCGTTCTATGATTTCCATAAGTCGATGGGAAAGTTGGTACGCCAGCATTTTTATAGTCTTCAAAATATTTAATACTAAAAGTTAAAATATGAGTTGGAATCCAAAGTAGAATGGCAGTTGCAAAAAGGATTCCAATCGGATCAATTTCACCTGTTCCAAGAGTTCTCCCAGCAAGAATTGGCATGCCTCCTGAAATTCCACCCCAAACAATTGACCATGCAGTTTTACGTTTTAGCCAAATTGTATAAATTATTACATCAATGAACAATCCCGCAAAAATAATCACTCCGAAAATTAATGACATGCTCAAAGCTATTCCAACACCTAGAGTTGATACTATTAAACCCAAAATTAAAGCTTCCTTTGGATTAAGAGTACCTAAAGGTAAAGGTCGGTGTTTGGTTCTATCCATTCTTGCATCAATATCTCTATCGTACCACATATTAAGAATTGTACTACCGCTAACAGTTAAAAAAAGGCTAATTGTTAAACCTGCAAATGTTTTCCAAGTGGTTACAGGACAACGTGCACTAACATATCCTGTTATACCTGTAACTAGTAAAAGTGCTGTCTGCAAACTTTTAATTAATGGCCAATAGAGTTTGAATTTTCTATTTATTATTGATTTATTTTCCATAACTATACTCTTTTGTTTACTTATAGTTAAAATTTTCTTGTTAAAAGACCAAGTTCATAATATTTTGATCATTGCTTTTCTTTTTCTAATTCTTGCTCTGAATCAATATTTTGCTTTGTATCCTGTATATCCCGTGCACATCTAAAACCAATATACATGCTATAAAAATCTGGACCCGCACTGTTTTTTGCCCAGATAAATAGGTCATATTCGTAATTAGTTCTGCTTCCACCTCTCATATATCGATAATGAACATTTGGATAATCATCACCACACCATTGCCAAACATTACCTGCCATATCGTATAAACCATAAGGTGATTTGTGATCAACTGTTTGATATCCGTTATAAATTTTTCCATTAAAGAACCCTACAGGAGTTGTAGTAATTTGTTCACCATACATTTTTTCGAACAAATTATGACTACTTAAGTAATTGGCTGAATTGCTTGTAATTTTCTCACCCCAAGGGTACGTTCTGCCATCAACTCCACGTGCTGCTTTTTCCCATTCCACTTCAAGAGGTAAGCGCCAACCATAAAACTTAGCAAATGCATTTGCACCAAACCAGCTTACAAATGTAACAGGATGATTTTCATATCCTCTTATTACAGAAAATGAAATTCCGTCAAATTTTATTCTTATGCCTGGTTCCTTTAAATAGATGTATAGTTTATTTCCAGCTGAAATTTTAAATTCATGTTTAAAGCCATTAAAAGGCTCTCCAACGTAAAAACCAATTACCGTATCTTTTACAACTTGTATTGATTTAACGGCTAATGCTTCATTCAAAAATTTGACATATTGCTCTGTGGTTACATCCGTTAACATTATTTCATAATCTTTTGAAATAATGGTTTCATGTTGATGTTGACCTTTTAGAAATTCACCTGCTGGTATTTTTACCCAAGATTCTGAATCTACACCAGTTTCCACAAATGAAATTTCGCTAACTTCATTTTTAACTTGCTGAGTGCAAGAAATTGTTACAAATAAAAGAACTAAAAGTATTAGATTTTTCATTTTTTCACCTCTTCAGAAACATTTGCATCATTGATTGGATTTGCAGGAAATATACGATTTAATTCAAGTTCTGGATTAATTGCTTCTTTTTTCCAAAGTCCTTCTTGTTTTAGTAGTTCAAATAGTCGCCAGCCTAAAAACATGGCTAACATTATTAAAATACCACCCAATCCAAAATCCATAAGCAACATTGTCCAATTTACAACAGGTTCTTCAAAATATTCTGAAACAAATAACCGTTTCATCGAAAATACAGTTGCAGAAGCAAATGCAATATCACCAGCAATAATTAAAATCCACCCAGCCCATTTCCGAGTTTTTCCTTTCATTCCAGAAATATCCCAGTAATACATTATTATAATTGTTGCAATAATTGCGGCAAGAATATGCCAATGTCCAGTTAGAGTTATGCGTTCTTCGCGAGCTGGCCAGACTCGAAATATTTTATCTAATTTAATAGCCATAAATATTCCTATTCCACTAACAGTAAAGTTCATAAATACCATTTGCCATCCTGTTCCAAATTTTAATGGGTCGTGGAATAATGCTTTTAACTTATCGACAAATGTTGGGTTTTCGATATTTTGCTCTTCAATTCTATCATGAATTAGTTTTTTCCAAGAATAAATAACATAAAGTAGAGCTGACATCATTACCCCAACTGAGCCAACGTAAATTGTATTGTGAGCCCAAGGCAACCATACTATTGATAAAGCCCCGCCAGTAAGAGTAATTGAACCATAAATCATTAAGTACATTGCCCATTTATGTAATGCTCCTTTAAAATCTAACCATCTACCCACAATTAAAGTAATTGCAACTGCAACTAAAGAAAGCATAATATGTAAATGACCGATGATTGCGTGTTCTAAATGTGTTTTGTGAGGATTTCGGATTAGATTTTCGGCTAAAAATGTTTCGTGACCATTGCTCCAATATGAGCCTGTTACAGCACCCCAAGTAGCTGAAAGTAAAGTTAATACAGTCATTGCAAAAAGAGCTGCTCTTTCTAAATCAAATCCGGATTTTGTATGTGCGTAAACACTATCAGGAGCTAAATAATATTCTTTATTCCAGGGCCAAAGTGCCGCAGCGAGAGAAACACCACCAAAGAAAATAATTGATTGTCCCACTAAAAACAATCCATGAAAAATATATTCATGTCCAAAATAAGCGAACCATAATCCAAAAATCATTGCTGTAAGATATCCAACCGTCATTAACGCATTTATGTTAGTCTGTTGGTGTTTTTTCATTGGAACTATAGATGTAATAAAATAGACTTCAATTGCCAAAACTGCCATAGCAATTGTGTGATAAAGCATAATTACACGACCTTCTCGTTCCCAATGATTTAGTTGCATTCCTAATAGTTTTACAGTTAAATCTCTGACACCCCATTCAACCATCGGACCGGAAAGTGTTCCCCAAATAGCTGTTACAAGAGCAATCATTGAAATAGCAACTAAAACAAGCCCCTTAGTTGAACGAAAGAGGTAGTCAAATCTACTTAGTGATTTCATTTTTCTTCCTTAATTAGTTGATAATTTTCATTGTTTTATTTAAATAAGTAAATACTCACTTACTTTTATAGTTAAAAAATTTTATTTGGTCAAAAGTAATCTAATATTTTGCAACAAATCCACACCTTCAGCAACAATATCAAATTCATAATTAGATAATCTCCATTTTGTAACTGTGTAGCGAAATGATCCGATAATCATTCGCACTAGTTGGACTTTGGAGGTATCACCACCACTTATTTCGCCTGACAACTGTCCCTTAGTAATAATACACAAAAGAGCATCCTCGTGTAATTGTAGCAATTTATATACTTCTTTGGACAACAAATTTTCATTTTGGAAAATGGATTCTGAAAAAATGACAGCTGCAACTGCGGGCTTTTTTGCAAAATAATTAAAATGGTGTAAAAATATTTTTGATATTTCGTCCATTGCTGGAAGTTCGGAAACACATGCTTTTTCTAAAGTTATTGCACTTTCTGCTTGGAATGCTTTAAGAATGCTATATAAAATTTCCGTTTTACTTTCAAAATGTCTATAAATAGCACCTTCGGTTACACCAACTCTTTTTGCAAGATTTTTTATAGTAAATCCTTGTATTCCCAAATCGGCAATCAATTGGATTGATAAATCAATTATTTCTTGTTGTTTATGTGAAAATTCCATAAAAATATTTAGTAAGTGAATATATACTGACAAAGTTAAGATAAAGAAGTCTATTTGTCAACAAAAAGATATTTTGTCGTTTAATATTTTTTAAAATGTCTATAAAATTGTGCATTATTTGGGAATATTTTATTAACATTACTAATTTATATCCATAAATTTCATTTTCGAATTATAATTTATTGAGTAAAAACACGAATGGAAAAGACAGTCAACAATTTAGCGGTATATACTTCTGGAAATATCCAAAATCAAGCAATAATATTTGTTCACGGATTTCCTTATGACCATAATATGTGGAACAAACAAATTGAGTATTTAAGTGCCTATTATTTCTGTGTAACTTATGATATTCGTGGACTTGGAGTTTCGGAAGTTGGCGATGGACAATATACGATGGAACAATATGCCGAAGATTTATTTGCAATTATTACTGAAATTGGCTTGCAAAAACCTATTCTTTGTGGCTTATCAATGGGTGGATATTTATCTTTTAGAGCAATTGAAATTGACCAAAATGCATTTAAAGGTGTAATTTTTTGCGATACAAAAGCACAATCGGATACCGACGAAATTAAATTGATTCGAGCACATAAAATTAAGCAAATAAATGAATCTGGACTTGATTCATTTGTTGAAAGCTTTGTTCCAACATGTTTTAGTGCAAATTACCAATCCAATTATGCCGAAAATTACAGCAAGGTAAAAGCACTTTGTAAAACTAATAGTCCAATTGGAGTAAAAGGAGCATTAATAGCAATGTTAAGTCGTGTTGATTCTACTCCATTTTTGAATAAAATTAATATTCCAACTCTTCACTTGTGTGGCGAATTTGACCAAATGACTCCACCAACATTAATGGCAGAAATAGCTTCCCAAATAACAAATTCGCAATTTTTAGTTGTTCCTAACTCTGGACACATGTCACCAATCGAAAATCCAAATTTTGTGAACACAGCAATTGAAAATTTTATCCAACAAATTGATAAAACAAATTGAGAAATATTTATTATAAAATAGTATTTGCATTTACTATTTCGCTCATTTATGCAGTTTTGCGTTATAATGTTTTTGGAAACGTTCCTTGGGAAGAATTTCCTTTATACATAACGAATAAAGCATTTTCGCTAACAATTGTGCTAATATTTCTTTTTACGATTAAGGATAACCTGAATAGCAAAGACCGAAAAACGTTTTTTAATACTGCCTTTTTTCTATCAATTTTGCATGTTTTCATCTCTTTTAGGTTACTCGGACCTGAGCATTACAGTAAATTTTATTCGGAAAATGAATTGAATTTGGTTGGTTACTTTACTCTTTTCTTTGGAATTTCTGCCTTAATTGGAATTTTAGTTTTAAGAAGCGATAATCTTCTCCCGACAGAAAATGGAAAGTTAACAATTCCGAAAAAGCTCAAAAATGTAATTGTAATTATGATTCCAATATTTATTTTGGGACATTTATTTTCGATGGGAATTAGTGGCTGGCTTGAACCGCAAAATTGGCATGGATTTATGATTCCAATCAGTTTAGTTGGGTTTTTTGTCGTTTTAATTTATTTAAAATCAATAATTAAAAAGTAGTATTTGCTTTAGAAAATTCATCAATTCCATAATTTTAGTAAATATTTATATTATATATAAAAATGCCCGAAAATATCATTCGGGCATCTTAAATATTAACTAAAATCTATAAATTTGATACTATTTTAGAAGTACCATTTTTTTAGTTTCAACAAAACTTCCACTTTGCAAACGGTAGAAATAAATTCCCGAAGTTAAGTTGCTTGCATCAAAAGTTATTGAATAATTTCCAGCACTTTGTCGTTGATTGACCAAAGTTGCTACTTCACTTCCAAGAATGTCATAAACAATAAGTTTCACGTTTGATATTTCACTTTTGCTATTATTTGGAATTGAGTAATTAATTCTGGTTGCAGGATTAAAAGGATTCGGATAATTCTGTGATAGATTATAATTTGTTACAATATTTGGTTCGTTGTTTTTGATATCCGTGACAATTCCAGCTTCAGGTGTTTCTAATTTTTTTGTTGTATAAATTCTAAATTCACCAGGAGCAAGTTCAATGTTCATATTTATATCAGTGACATTTAGCGAATCACCTGTAAAATAATCATACCACATTCCAGTTGTTTGAAACTTTGGTTGCATTGTTAAATTGGCAACATTAAAATTACCGATAATTGTTGCTTTCATACTTGAGTGGGTTAAGTTAATTCTTCTTCCATAAACACCAGTTCCAACATCCATGCTAACATTAGTCTCTTTAGCAGAAAAAACTTCATTTTCGTTTCTAAGTTTCATTAAAGCTGCATAAGTTTTATATAAATTAAGTCTGTTTTTATCTTGCAAATATTCCCAATGTATTGGTTTTGCGTCAGTTCGTCCAGCTTCTTTTAGTTCCTCATCATAACCAAGTTCTTCAAACTGCCACATCATTTTAGGTCCAGGAATAGTAAAGAAAAATGCACCAACTAATTTCATTCTGTTTAAGGCTGTGTTTAAGTCCTTTATATTATAAGTGCCGTTTTCTCTTCCCCAAGTAATATTTTTATACATCACCCATTGTTCATCATGGCTTTCCATGTAAGTAACCAAATTAGGTTCATTCCAACCACGATTTCGGAAATATCCCCAATCCAAACTGCTGTTATCGTCAATCCAACCCATTGAGGATTGAGCATAGCTATTATTCATATTTCCCCAAAGCATCATTCCATAATTAGCAAGTTCAACTTCTTCACTATTATCAGCAAAATGCTCTAAAATGAAGTAAAGGTTAGCATCTAAAGTTTTTGTATAATCATAATAATCTTTCCAAATTGCGATTCTCGAATCATCTTTTTGACCCCAAAGCCCAACATTATTAACTGAATTTTTCTGTGTAAATCCTTTTGATAAGTCAAATCGGAATCCATCAACTTTATATTCAGTTATCCAATGTTTAAGAATACGTTTTATCAAATCTTTCGTGTAATTTGATTCGTGATTAAAATCATAACCAACACTATAAGGATGAGTAGCCGTTTGGTTATACCAATAATTTGCAGCTGAAGGTGGTCCATAGTTTCCATCAGCATAAAGTCGCACAAAAGGAGAACGTCCAAAGGTGTGATTATAAACTACATCTAATACAATAGCAATATTGCGTTTGTGAGCTTCGTCAATAAACCGCTTTAAATCGTATTCTGTTCCATAATATTTATCAGGAGCAAAATAAAATGATGGATTATAACCCCAACTATTATTGTATTCAAATTCGTTAATTGGCATTAGTTCAATTGCATTTATTCCAAGATTTTGGAGATAATCTAAAGTATCAATAAGGGTTTGGTAATTGTGCGAATATAAATAATCACGAATGAGAAGTTCGTATATAACTGCTTTTTGCTTATCAGGACGTTGATAATTGGTTGCAGTCCAAACATATTCTTGTTTATTAATTTCAAGAACGCTTACTGAGCCATCCGCTTTACCACTTGGATAATCCTTTAAGTTTGGATATGTCAAGTTATCAATTTGGTCATCTTCCGATTCTAGAATTTTTTCTGCATATGGATCTGCTAATAGGAGCGTACCGTTTACTAAATATTGGAATGCGTATTCTACATTGGGCTTAAGTCCAGTAATTGTTAACCAATACGTTGAATTATCGGGTGTTCGTTTCATATAATAATTTGAATTTGTTACCCAATTATTAAAATCGCCAACAACATAAATAAACTCCTTATTTGGAGCAAAAAAAGCTAATGTTACTGTTGAATCATTAACATAGTTAATTCCGTGTATAATTCCATTTGGCAAATTTTCAATTACAATACCTCCTTTAACCGAATAAGAGACTGTATCATAATCATATGTTCCACTAGTGGTAGTGGCTTTGGCAATTATTTTTTTATCCTCAGAACTATTAACAGAAATTGTGTAAGCAATAGAATCCAAAGTTGTTGAAACTAAAAGTGAATCATTCAAGAACAAAAACAGCGAATCGGAATAAACACTTTTTGCAACGACATTAATTTCATCATTAAGTGAAACCAATAAATTTCTTTCTGTAGGAGTTACTATTGAAACATTGATTCCTGGTTGATAAATAGGAAGGAATATATCGTCTCCGCCAACATCTCTACCAGTGAGTGTATTTGTTGAACTTCTAAAAACAAATGCTAATTCGTTAATCTTTTCAGATGCATTTGTGATATTATAAAATGTTCTTATATTGCCAACAACCAGTTTATATAAGTCAGTTCCAATGCGAGTCAATTTGGGTTGAGTTGCGTTGTTTCCCCATGATTCTATTACATGCTGCCAATTTCCAATATTTGTGTTAACACCTGTGTGTGCATATACATCGCCAGTATATCCTTTAAGTCCTTGGTCACCTTGAGCTGCATCAAATATGATAACAATTGAATCTACCTCCGTTGCAAACTCCGGAATTGATACAACAACCTGTGAGAACATATTGAATGCAAGAATTAGATGAAGTATAAATATTTTGGTAAGTGTTTTCATTTTAATCCTAAATTTATTTTAATACACAATTAATTGACATTATTTTGCTAAAGATAAACAAATAGTTAATCAAATAATAACCAAGAAACCCCAAAACGGAGTGTAAGTGGTTGTTTGATATAATAAGGAACAATATAATATTCACTATTAAGCAGATTTTCTAAAGTAACAAAAACAGTTGCTCGGTTTTGAATTGTGCCAGCTAAAAATAAATCCAATTGAAAAGATGCTGGTACATTTGCATAATAAACCATTGACGATAATTCGTTTGTTATCTGCAATGATTTTTCAAAATCATACACAAATGGTGATTGACCACCCGTAAAACGATAATTAATACCTGTTTTTAAGTTAAGATTATTTTCAAATAGTTTATCTAAATAGTATATTTTCCCTGCAACTGTATAATCTGGCGAAGCATAGCCACGTTCTTCTCTTTTGCTAAAATAGTAAGAGATATTATTACTAAACAATACTTTCCACAACATTAAATTAAAATTCAAATTTATTCCGCTGTTACTAATATTTTTTGTGGAAAAATATGACAATTCATTTACAAGCAAGGAATCATTTTGTGTTTGAATAATTTGAGGAAATGCTTGGTTATTGGCTTCATAATTGAAATATGCAATTTTTGCTGATAATATTGATGATTTATATTTAACTCCAACCTCTAATGTTTTGTGCTCTGAAATATCCAAAGGATAAGAGACTGTCAGACTTGAAAATACAGAAGGATAAGCTGAATAATTATCTTCCAAAATTGTTACTTGCTTTTGAAATAATGAAACGCCAGCATAATAGGATATTTTATTATCTAGCGAACCCGAAAAGTCAAAACCAAACCCATGTATGATTTTACCATCAAAATTACTCATTTTACCAAATAGTGAAGGAATAAAGTACTTAATTTGGGGAAATAATTTAATTTCACTAGACAAACTGTATATTAGTTGGTCAGAACTATTATGTAAAACATCGGTATTAAACATATTTTTTTCATAAGTACCAATAATATCAACTGAAACAAACGGCAATTCAAATAAATTACGAAGACTAGCACCAATAGTTTGATGGTAATTTCCATGAACGATAGTATTCAAATTATCAGAAATTCCATCTATATTTTGGAAATACTTTTGCGAAGACGTGTTCATATAAATTGTTAAATCACTTTTTGAGTATGGAATTAGCTCCGCCAACAATTTAACAATGCCATTATTATTATAATTCAACTGATAACGCTTAGATTGATTTGAAGTTTCATTTCCATAAATAACGGAAGAATAGTTGTCATTTAGCATTTTATTTGTATCAAGGCCACCAAACAACGCCAAAGTGTCGTATGAAAATTGATACACGATATTAAGATTAAGTTGCTCATTAATTTGATAATTAAAATGCGCATTGAATTTCCACGATTCATAATCACTATTCGCAAATCGTGAATCAACTGCCGAGTTTGATATACCAATTCCAAAACTTGATTTGTTGCTTATTGGTGAATGAAATTGAACGTTTACAAAACCTTCGTCATAACTGGCTTGATAAAACTTAAGTTTTGTAATTGCATTAGTCGGATATGCAAAACGGCTATTAATCAAAATGGAAATTGGATTATTATATGAACTATATAAAAAGCCTTTTGTTAGTGGTACAATTTGAATTGAATCAATAAGTTCGTTATTCAATCTATTCAAATCATAAGCATTTTGCCAGCGATTATTTAATAATACACCATCATTAAGATAGGAAATACTTCCAAATCCAAGGCCATAAAACATTTGCTCGTTTGGTTGACCTAGCGAGCCTAAATCCTGATTGAACCCAAAAGGCTGATATGTTAAAATATCTGAAAGATTTCTATAATCTTCTGTCTCAAATTTACTTTTTGTAATTGGCTCAAAATATGGTTGATTTTCAGTAGTTCCAATTGATTTAATAAATTTAAAGGATTTTTCTTTTGTTTTGTTGCTGACTGAATCCTTGGATATAAGCGAATCGTTGCTAATGATATTTAGTGTATCATAAGCATCAAACCCTTTATTTACAAGGCTATCAGAATAGATTGTGCTTGTTTTAGCACCAAGAATAGTTGCTAATCCAAAGATTATAATTGTAAAAATATTTTTTTTCATAGTTGCATTTTTCATTAGAAACTTTTTATTTGCAGTCGTAAATTACTAATAATGTTAAAATAAGACTATTATCATTGAGTAAAATTATATTTATATTTTTAAAAATAGTTTTTTTATTTAAATAAATTATTTATTTTTAGTTGAACATTCATTAACTCCTTAACAAACATAGGAAACAACATGGCAAAAAAAGAAAAAGCTGCTCCACAAGTAGCAGAAGTAAAAAAAACTGCTCCTAAAAAAGTTGCAGATAAAAAAGCTGAAGCTCCTAAAAAAGTAGAAGCTAAAAAAGCAGAAGCTCCTAAAAAAGTGGAAGCAAAAAAACCAGCTGCTCCTAAAGCAGAAAAAAAAGTAGCTCCAAAAGTTGAAGCTAAAAAAGCCGCTCCAAAAGTAGAAAAAAAACCTGCAGTAAAATTAGACCCTAAAAAACCTTTAACCAAAGCTCAAATTGTTGAACACATGGCATTGAAATTAGAAGTATCTAAGAAACAATCTGCTATGTTTTTAGACGAACTTGCATCATTAGCAGGTAAAAATGCTAAAAAAGGTTTTACAATTCCTGGTATTGGTAAAGTATCTACTGCTGTTAGAAAAGCTAGAAAAGGACGCAATCCTCAAACTGGTGCTGAACTAAAAATACCTAAAAAATCTGTTGTTAAATTTAAAGTTGGTAAAGCATTACAAGATGTTGTGTTCCCAACAAAAGAAAAATAATTTAGCATAAATATTAAAACCCATCATTTTTTGGTGGGTTTTTTATTTTTTCCTATTCCATACATTTCTTTATTTAGTTCGTTAACTTCTTTCGCTTTTGATAAAACATTATCGTAAACTTCTTTTCTTACGTTACTCAAAATGATTGTAACTAATTTATTATAATTTTTCATATGAACACTAATTCCAACAATCACATCATTTTTACCATCATGCAGCATAATTGGTTTTGACTGATTTCCTGATAAAATTCCCCCTTCAATTAAATCAATATCAGCAATATAAATTTCATGAATTTTTGATTTTATGAAATAGTCAGAACAAATCATTTTTTCATTATTAATTTCAATCTTAAATGGAAATAACTTATAAGACTTTAGATAATATCGGTTCATTGCAATTATTATAAACAAATTTAACAAAAATGGGAAAACGTAATACCACTTATGAAACATGTAAAGAAAAGAACTTACAAGATATAGTAGCAGGAAAATTGATGCTGGAATATTAGCATATCGAAAAATAATTTTTGAAACGAACGAATATTTGAACGTAATCATTAAATTAGTCTTTCCAAATAAAATCGAAGAGCATATAGGATGCTGTAAGCATAACTACATCGTAGCTAAACAGAAAGGCTAATTCAATAAATGAAGAAGAAATCGACTTTCCGTTTATTGAAAATTTTGTTAATTCCAACAGAATCAATATCAAAGGCAATAATATAGGAAATGCTAAAACTGGGTAAAGTGTTCCCTTTGCACTTGCTTTAGAAATAATTGCAGCAATTATTGTTGAAGAAACGGCTATTCCGAAGCTACCAAGCAAACCAGAAAGGAAAAACAATCCAACACTTTCTATAACAAATGATTCAAATAGTAGTGAATATAATACTACTATTGAAATATTCATCAGATATACGAGAATAATATTAAACAATAACTTTCCGGAAAATATTGTTGATGGCTGTGCAATTAAGTGCAAAGTTAAAGTTGTTCCACGTTCTTCTTCCGAAACAAAGGCACGAGCAAGACCAGACATTGCAGAGAAAAATATAACAACCCAAAGCAATCCACCCGTTAATTGGGGTGATATTTTTTCTTGTCCAATCGAAAACAGAATTACACTAATCGTAACAAGTATGAACATGGCTAAAGCATTTATTGCATATCTTGTTCTAAGTTCTGATTGCCAATCTTTTTTAAATAATGAATATGATTTCATTTATTATTCTTTTCATGTTGTTTAAAGTTTTCAACGTAAATATTGCTTTTACATAAAGACAAATCACTTTCTTCGTTTGAAGCCAAAATAACTAGTTTAGTTTTAGATTCAGTTTCAACAATTCTATAAACAGTATCTTTTCCATTGGCATCAAGATTAGAAGTTGGTTCATCAAATATTAATATTGATGGGTTATGAGCGAGAGCAAAAATAAATTTTACACGTTGCTTCATTCCAGAAGAATATCCTTTTAATAAATCGTTCTTTCTATCATACAAGTTAAAATTGTTAAAATGGAAGTTTATGCTTTCTTCGTCAATCGCTAATCCACGTATTTTCAATGAATGAACTATATTCTCTTCGGCGGTAAATTCGTCATATAAAACCAAATATGGAGAAACAAATCCTAAATGTTCGTGTATATTATCACTATGAATGATTTTGCCATTTATTGAATGAATTACTTTTCCAGATGTGGGAGATATTATTCCAGCAACTATTTTTGCAAGAGTAGATTTTCCAGATCCATTACTGCCAGCAAAACCATAAATATTGCCGCTATTAAAAACTTCATTTATATTTTTAAATATTAAGCGTCTTCCGAAGGATTTTGTGAGGTTTTCTAATGTTAATTTGTAATTGTCCATAAATTCTACTAGTTAATTATTGCTAATTTACCTTTTATAATTTCGCCGTTTGATTCGGTTAAGAAAATATATATTCCACTTGAGGCTTTGTTGCCATTATTATCTGTTCCATCCCAGCGGACAACTATTTTTTCACCATTATATATTTGTAACTCTTCGTTATAAATCAAATCCATATTTGTACTATAAATGGCAAGCTTTGCAACCCCAAATTGATTCGTTTTTGTAGGAAAAAAGACATATTCATTTTTCAAGTAATTAAATGGTTGCGGATATGCAAAATCAATCTCTTCTCGTAATATTGTAGTACCATTTACAATTTCGTTATTAAAAAAATCACTTTCTTTAATATATTCCATATTTTCGCACTCAATTTGGGAATAATATCCAGTAACTATTTCAGTACTTCCATCTGCTGCCGATGTAAGAAGCGAATAATCTAATTCAATATTTTTGTAAGGAGATAAATCAGCATTTACTAAATCGCAATTAGAAATAACACTAACAAGCGTATCATTGATTCCCGAATTAGATAAATCGAACAAAATATAATTATTAGCCATTGGTTTTACACTCATCATATATGTTTTTTTGGGTCCAATATATTGATATGTAGCCATAAGTTTTAGTAATGGATAAGCTTCTGCTTCCGTAAAATATTTGCCAGATTTTGTTCTATATCCAGTAAAATAAACCCATTGAGAAAATTCAGCAAAAGTATTTTTCAACGAAAGTCCAATTTCTGAAAGGGCTAAACTAATCGATTTTAATGCTGAATTTTGGTCATTTCGCATCAATTCCCAAGTTCTTTTAATTATGTCAAACCCTTTAGTTGGATTATCTTCATCTTGTTCAAATTTTTCTTTCAAAAATATATTCCAAATAGCTCTATCATAACCACGGCCACTACCAGAGCCATAATAATATGTAAAGCGTCTATCAGCATTATTAAAATAACCTTCTAAATAGCCGTAATAATCGTTAACTTCATCAAATACAAATTCTTCCATTGATGTAGAAGTAAGTTCAAAATAGTAAGCGCTACCTCCAATATTTTCGCTATATGAACCTACTTGAATTGCGTGGTGAAGCTCGTGTGCGGCTGTTACGCGGGCAGCAGCAATTCCTTTTGTAAAAAAATTATAGGGGTCACTCATTTGATTATCTATTTGAATAAAACTAACGTTCTTTCCAAAGTTGTTTAATTCCCACTCTGTAACTCCATAATATCCAAGATAGGATATATATATATCGTATAAATCATCTCCGCCCTCACCATCATCCGTTGGCGGTGGATTATAGCCAAGATAATTAACCTCAAATGAATAAGCCGAATCAAAAGCAATAGCAACCGAATCAACACTTAGTTGAACTGCATTTTCCATTCCACTAAAATAATTTGGGGCATTAAGTCCAGTTGTGTCGTAGTGTATTCTAAAAATTCCAGCCGGCGACACTATACTTTTCTGTCTTTCTGGACGAGACAATATTTTTTTAATTTGAGACTGTTGCTCGGATGTAAATTCATTAAAGTGCAGTTTGGCATCAGCTACAAGACCAAATCCGCATTTGGAGGGAACATTGTTTGAATTAATTAAATTTTCGTGCTTTGAATCATCTTTAATTTGTTGAAGTGACATTATTGAATTGAACAATGAATCTAAATTTTGCGCTATAACAAAATTTGCCATGAACATCCAAATTACTAAATACCTCATTTATTCCTCAATTGGAGTCTTAGTTCTCTTCTAATTTTAGCTTCTTCATATCTTCTTTTTTCATCTTCAGTTTCAGGCAAAATCGAATCTGATTTAATTGGTATTCCCTCTGTGCTTAATCCAACAAACGTTAGATAAGCTGAATTTGTATGAAGTTTTTTCCCTTTTGTATAATTTTCCGAACAAACGGAAACACCAACTTCCATCGATGTGTTAAAAACTCTATTTACCGAAGCAACAATAGTTACCACATCTCCCAATTTTATTGGATGGTGAAAATCAATTTTATCAACAGAAGCTGTAACACAAACTTTTCCAGCATGTTTTGAAGAAGAAAGTGCTGCACAGATATCAATCCAGTGCATTAACTGTCCGCCAAGTAAGTTTCCTAATTGGTTTGTATGTTGTGGCAAAACCAACTCTGTCATAGTAATAATTGAATTAGATACTGTTTTCATGTTCAAAGTTTAATTAGCTTTTCAATTTCGAAAAGTTGAAAAGTGATATTTATAAATAATTTAATTTTTAGACAATTCATCATGAAGATTTTGAATTTCAACGGCAAACTCAGAATCTGGGTATTTTGTTAGAAACAATTTCATATTAACAACCGCTTCGTCAATTCTTTCTTTTTCCATAAGAATTGTTATTTTTTTATTAAGAGCCATTGGAGCATATTTTGTGTCGTGATAAGTTTCATAAACTTTAGTATAATAGTCTAAAGATGCATTAAAATATTCCATTTTTTCATAAATACGAGCAGATTCGAACAGTTTTTCGGCAAGTTTGATATTTAGCTCACTAATTTTTCGTTCCGCTTCTTCGCCTTTGGGGTCAACAGGAAAGAAATCGAGAAAAGCTTGAAATTCGGCAATGGCTTTAACAGTATAACTTTGGTCAAGTTGAAAAGGAGGAGAAAGTTGATAATATGATTCTGCAAGCATAAACTGAGAAGTTGAAACAAACTCACTACCTTTTATATCACGAATTAGCTTGCTAAATTCATAAGCAGCCAAAAGAAATTGCTCATCCTTAAAATAAGACATTGCAAGATAATACTGTGCGTCGTCGTTTACTGTATTGCCTGGGAATTGTAAAATTATTGATTGAAACTCCCTAATGCTAAATTGATAATCCTCATTGTTATACATTTCCATTGCATAAGCTAAATGCTCATCGGCACTCATTTCTGTTGTATCTTTACTTCCAGAACAACCAAAAATTAAAATTGAAAACAACAAAACCAAAAATAAATTCTTCATTAAAACATCCATTTAAATAAATTAAAAACAAATTTACTGAAATTTGCTTACTCATCAAATTATATAAAAGTTCCAAAATTTGTACTACAAACTATAAATTAGATTAGTCAAATATTAGAAATTTTATAAAAATCTAAAAAGGATGAAGTTTTGGGAATATTTTGGGCTTTATTATGCTTTTTGACAAATTTTAGTACGATTTTTGTTTTTACTTTTAACTAATCATCATATTTTTGCACAGTAAAAACTATGAATTAAAGAAAATTCAACTGTTCAAAATTTAATTTAACCATCCGCATTAGTCGGATTAAACTATCTCATTTTGATGATAGTCTTTAAGGAGAAAAATATGTCTGTTAATCTAAAAGGAAAACATTTTCTTAAACTTCTTGATTTTTCCAAAACCGAATTGAGATATTTATTAGATTTATCAAAAAAGCTAAAGGCTGATAAATATGCTGGGAAAGAAGAAAAAATGCTTGTTGGAAAGAATATTGCATTAATTTTTGAAAAAGCCTCCACAAGAACACGCTGTGCTTTTGAAGTTGCAGCTTATGATCAAGGTGCTCATGCAACTTATTTGGGTCCAAGTGGAAGCCAAATTGGATACAAAGAATCAATGAAAGATACCGCACGAGTTTTATGTGGAATGTATGATGGAATTGAATATCGTGGTTATGGTCAAAATATTGTTGAAGAATTGGCAAAATACTCATCCGTGCCAGTTTGGAACGGCTTAACAAACGAATATCATCCAACACAGATTTTAGCCGATTTATTAACTATGGAAGAATTTTCCGATAAACCTATTGAAAAAATGAGTTTTTGCTATCTTGGTGATGCTCGTTACAATATGGGAAATTCTCTTCTTGTTGGTGGTTCAATTATGGGCATGGATGTTCGAATTTGTGCTCCAAAAGGATTTCAACCAGATGCTGATTTGGTAGAAAAATGCCAAATTATTGCAAATGAATCTGGTGCAAAAATTACAATTACTGATAATGTTGCAAATGCTGTTGCTGGAGTTGATTTTCTTTACACAGATGTTTGGGTTTCAATGGGTGAACCAGAAGCAGCATGGGCTGAACGAATTGAACTTATGAAACCATATCAAATAAACAGTAACGTAATTGAGTTAACTAAAAATCCAGATGTTAAATTTATGCATTGTTTACCTGCATTCCATAATAGAGAAACAACTATGGGAGAAGAAATATTCCAAAAATATGGAATGGATGGACTTGAAGTAACCGAAGATGTTTTTGAATCCAAGCATTCAATTGTTTTTGAAGAAGCCGAAAATAGAATGCACACAATTAAAGCAGTTATGGTTGCTACTTTAGCCTAGTTTTCTAATAATTAGCCCCTATTTTGAAGTAGGGGCTAATATATTATTTTAAGTATTTATTTTGCTCATCAAAACGGAAAGCACTAACTAAATTTTGAAGATTTTCCGTAAGTCTATTTAAATCTTCTGAAGCAGAGGCAATTTGCTGAACTACTGCTGCCGATTCATTTGCAACGTTGTTTATTGACTCAACATTTGACGAAACTTGCTCTGCTGTTGCAGATTGTTCTTCACTTGCTGCTGCCACTTGGTTTATTTGCATTGCCACATCTTCGGCACCTGCTAATATAATTGATAATACTTCGCCTAATTCTTCATTAAGTTTTAAGCCACTATTTACAGCTATTCTTGCTTCTTGCATAGATGTGTTTGCTTCTTTAGCTTCAAGTTGAATTGAAAGTATCGTTTCGGCAATTTCTTTAGTCGCTTTGGTTGTTCTTTCTGCTAATTTTCTAACCTCATCGGCAACAACAGCAAAACCACGACCTTGTTCACCAGCACGAGCAGCTTCAATAGCGGCGTTTAATGCTAATAGATTTGTTTGGTCGGCAATGTCATCAATCACTTGAGCAATTTCACCAATTTGGTCTGTTTTATTCGCTAACGAAGAAATTTTGTCACCTGTTGATTCGGCAGATTTTACAATTCGCTCCATTCCAATTTTTGATTCTTCAACTTTAGCGACACCTTTATTTGCTTGTAAACTCGATTCTCTCGATGCTTCTGAAGCTGCCGTTGCATTACTTGATGTTTCAACTATTGTTCTAGACATTTCCTCCATAGCAGCAGCAACTTCGGAGGTTTGTGCACTTTGCTCTTGAGCACCAGCTGCCATTTCTTCGGCACTTGAAGATGCACTAGCAGTTGCCTCAACGGCATCTTTTACTTGTTCAATCATACTTCTAATATTTTCAACCGTTAAGTTAAAACCATCAAACAACTTTGCAATGTTATCGCCTTGTTTTTCTGAAGTTACTTTAACCAATAAATCGCCTTGCGCAAATTTTTTCATTTCATCTAGCAATAGTTTAACATTACGTTCAAGATATTCCTCTTGTTTTTGTGATTTTTCTTGCGATTCTCTTGCATCAAAAGCTGATTTTTCAGCAATCTTACTTTTTTGCTCTACTTCGCTTAAAAGTGTTTTTATGTTAAATGTCATTTTATTGAAAGATTTTGCTAAAGCTCCCAATTCATCCCCTCTGTTTTCGACAACAAAAACATCCACATTTCCTTCGGCTACTTTGTTACTTGTTGATTGTAATTCCTTAATTGGTGAAGAAATGTTTTTAGCAATAATGTAGGAGATTGCAATAATTATTAGAAATATGACTATTAAAATTAAAATTAATGAATTTTGGATTTCAGAAAGTACAACATCAATATCGTCAACATAAACCCCACTTCCAATTATCCAACCCCAAGGAGTAAATCCTTTTACAAAGGAAATTTTATCAACTGGAATGCTTGAACCAACTTTTGTCCATTGATAATCAACATAGCCTTCTCCACTCTTTTTAACTACCTTCACCATTTCCACAAACAATTTTTTACCATTTGGGTCTTCATCATCTATAAGATTACTTCCATCTAATTCTGGTTTAATTGAATGCATAACCATATTTGGGGTATAGTCATTAATCCAAAAATAGCCACTATTATTTGCAAAACGTAAAACGCTCACTTGATTAAGTGCATTCTTTTTTGCCTCTTCAACCGAAATTTCTCCCTTTTGAAATCTATTATATTCATTTTCAATAATTGAAAATGCTATTTCTACATTTTCTCTTATTCCCAGTTCTCGCTCGGAATGAATAAGATTATGGAATTCTGGCAAGACAAAAAGATATGCGATGCTTGTGAAAAGGATTAAAATTAGTGTCGATAACGCCATAATTTTACGGAAAATGCTAATTTTATTAAAAAATTTCATTTTGAACTCCTTTTGATATATGATAAACTTTCATTAAAAATTTAATATGTTTTGACAAATATTTACTGATTTTTATAAATTTATTCAGCAAAAAGCATGAATCTTGGCCTAAATCGATTTCAGAAAAGAACACAATAAGCGAGCAATAATTCTTATATATAACATTTTTAGCAAAATTTATCTTTTAAAATTAAAGAATAGCTTATTGTCGAAAAGCTATTAATAAAGTTTAATTTTAAACCAAAGTTTGTAATTTTAAACTTCCAAAATATTTATCATGTTTACAGAAATATATTGTTTTCAAATTTTTACTTTTTTAAGTTTACATAGTTCTTTCAAACTATTCTCGGTGCCAATTTTTGGTTAAAAGGGAAATCGGTTAAATTCCGATACTGCCCCGCAACTGTAATGAACATTATTTCATTAGCAAATACCACTGTTTCATCATTTTGAAATGGGAAGGTGCTAAACCGAAGTTCAAAGTCAGGAAACCTGCCGCGAAAAATCAATTTCGTCAACCTCCGTGGGAGAGGTTAGATTATTTCAATAAGTAGTTTTAAACTGCTCACAAATAACATTTGATAAGATTGACCTTTTGAAGGACTCATTTTTTAATCATATGAGTTTAAAATTGGTACAAAAGTTAGTTTTTATAATATTTCTATATTCAAGTCTGCTATTTTCACAGACTTATAAGTTTGTAATTGATTCTGAAACTAATGAATCAATTGCAAATGTTTTGATATTTTCAGAATCTATTAAGATTTTCAGCAATAATGAAGGTCGTTTCGAAATTGATTTGTTTTCCGAAAATGATACTATTGTATTTCAGCATTTGAAATATGAATCGCTAAAACTATCTCTTTTCGTACTAAAAGCTTTGAATTCTGTTCAGTTAGTTAAAAAGTCACTTCAAACCGAACAAGTTCTTATTACATCACAAAAAGAGACTGAAAATGGCTCCATTTCCGAAATTATTAAGCTAAATGAATTTGGAAAAAACACGTTTAACTCAACCACTGAAATTATAAAAAGCAAGACTTCCCTTTTGGTGCGAGATTATGGCGGCGAAGCAAGCACAAAAACAATTTCCAGTCGCGGAATGAGCAGCGAAAACACAATTGTGCTTTTTAACGAGGCAAAAGTAAATGATTTGCGAACTGGCACATTTGATTTTTCATCATTTGAGGCTTTTGCAATTGATAAAATAGAATATATCAAAAACAACTCGATTGAGAGTAATTTTTCATCTGGTGGTACTCTTAAATTGTATTCTGGAAATAATGACAATCAAAATTCAATTATTTTGGGTGGAATGTTTAATAGTTTAAGCACGCAAAAATATTTCACATCCATAAATTACGCAAAAAATGGCTTCTCTTTTGGAAGCAATTTTAGTCGCTCGTACTCACCAAATGAATTTAATTTCAATTTTGAGGGCGATGAGATTGTTCGCAAAAATGCTAATTATTCCAAAACATTTGCTAATGGCGATGTAAAATGGAGTGGAAATAATCTTGTTCTTAAATTTTATATGCACTATTCTCATTTGCAAAATGGCTTGCCTGGATATGTAGTTACAAATAACACAGCTTCGAGCAGAGCAAGTAATCTTACAAATTCTTTACTCAGCATTGGAAATATTGATTATTCATTTTCCAATAATTTGTTGTTTTCTTCCACAATTAGTTTTCATAATCAGTACTTAAAAATGACTGATACCAAAAATCAATTATTACTTGATAGAGATAGCCAAAGCTCAACTTTTAATGATTTGTCATTTGCCAACAAAGCTGTATATAACCACAAAAATATTGATGTTTCAATTGGATATAACTATTCGATTTCAAATGTGGACAGTCTTTCTACTTATATTTCTGGAATTTTTAGCTCAAATAGTGGTGATAGAATTGACCAAAATATTTATGCTTCCTCCAATTATAAAACTGATGAAATGTATTTGGGCGAATTTAACTTTTTTGGCGGACTCAATTATCAGATAATTAGTGATAACATTTTTGAAAAATCGGAATATGATTATTTGTCATACAGACTCGGATTTTCGTTAATTCCTCAATTATTTACTAATTCGGAATTTGTGTTTTCATTTTCCAACAATTACCGTCATCCTACATTTAATGAGAAATATTACTCTGGACTATTTGGCAATATTGGCTTAAAAGGTGAGGATTATAAATCAATAAATGCTGGTATTAACTTCAATTTTGATGTTTTAGGAAAAGAAAGACTAAGTCTTACTTATTTTTTCATTGAAGGAAATAACAGAATTATTTGGGCACCGACAATTTTGGCAATTCAAATTCCTCGAAATATAAGTAAAATTAAATCGGATGGAATTGAGTTTAAATTTGAGCAAACGCTATTTAATTCGCTAATTGAGTGGGAATTGCTCTACACATACACAAATGCGCAAAATAAAAGTGCAATTTCTGTGGATGATAAAACTTATAACAAGCAAATAATTTACACTCCAAAACACAGATTAAACCTAAATAGTCATTTAAATATTTCAGATTTTAGACTATCAATCAATTCATCGTTTGTTGGAAAACGCTATTTTACTCCCGACAATACTGAACGAAATAGTCTTGCACCATATTTTATATTTGATTTATCGCTTTCTTATAAATTAAATATTTCTGCTACAGAAAATATTATTTCACTAAATGCTTACAATATTTTGGATGAAGAATATTTCATCATTCAATCTTATCCAATGCCATTAAAAACAATATCAATAAATTATTCTATGAGGATTCAATGAAAAAACTATTATTATTATTTATAACAACAACTTTTCTCTTTTGGGGATGTGAAAATTCAACTGAAAAAATACCAATTGAACCATTAAATAGTGGTGTAATAATTATAAACGAAGGTGGATATGCACAAAACAATTCGACTATTTCGAGTTATTCGATAACCGAAAAAAAAGTAACAAATGATGTGTATTATTCCGCTAATGAAAAGGAGTTGGGCGATACCGGAAATGATATAGTTATTTTGGAAGAAAGAGCCTTTGTGGCTCTCACTGGTTCAAATAAAATTGAAGTTATTTCTACATACAACTTTAAATCTTTAGGAAATGTTGATTTTACTCAGTTTGGAGGTCCAAGAAACATCGCCATTTCTGGAAATATGGGATATGCAACAACTTCCAACAGTGTTCTTGTTAAATTTGATTTAAATTCATTTTCAATAATTGACACACTAAATCTTGGTTTCAAACCCGAAGGCATTACTTCAGCTGATGGAAAGTTGTTTATTGCTATTTCTGGCTGGGGTTCTGGAACAACAATTACAGTTGTTGAAGAAAGCAATTTTAAAATTTTGAAAAATATTACAGTTATGGCAAACCCAATAAGTATTTGTAGTGTTGGAAACGATGTTTATTCCGTTTCAACTGGTACTTATAGTTATTTTGGAGGTGATGGAATTGGAGCATTAACAAAAATTGACGCTAAATCAATGAATATTTTAGATACTTTACAAATTAGACAAAATCCAGGAAGATTTGCTTGTAGCAACGACGAAGAGTTATTTGTAATAAATGGAAATGGAATTGTTCACATTTCTGGAAAGGATATGTCAATTTTAAATCCAATATTAATATCTGCAGCTACGGTTAATAATATTTACTCCTCTATTTACTCCGTTGGTTATGACAGTGATGCTGAGTTGTTGTATTTGGGAAATCCAAAGGACTTTTCACAAAATGGTGAAATTGCAATATTTGATTTAATTGGTAATGAAAAGGGTCGTTTCGATGTTGGAATAAATCCAGGAACGATTGTTTTTAAATAACAAAAGATGCTGATTCGCCACGGCGGATCAGCATGACTGCTGTTTTCGCCTTTCCAACAAGTTTCCCTTTTTGTCATTCCGGCACGTTTTTAGCCGGAATCTTTTATATTTTGAAGATGCTAATCCGTCACGACTAATCATCATGATGGCTGTTTTTCAACATTCCCGCAATATTAAAAACTCCATTTAATTTTTAGAAAATAGAAATCTCCCAAATCTCCCCATTCGGTGAAATTTTCACCAAAGAAAAACTGTCCAGCAAAAAGTAAATCGGTATTTTGAGAAATAGAGAAACTTGCAAACGGACCAATGTAGAATGATTTGTCGTTAGTATTTACAATTGAACTTACATCAAAACGAACCAACGGATTTAATTGATAAGCAATTTGTCCAAACAAAGAATATTTTGCTGACGAAAGCATTTTTGCATTATATTCCCCCGAATTTATGTTTGAAATTCCACCATAAGAATTAGTATTGCCAAAACTGTTATATAGCAATTCGCTATGAACATAAAAATCGGAAGAGAATGTGTAAGTCCAACCAAGCGAGGCAACCAATTGTCCATTTGTATCTTTTAAATATTCTTTATTTTTAAAATATGTTACTTCGCCACTAAAATTTGACGATAAAATATCTCCAGCCCAGCCAGCTCCAAAAACATAATCTGTTTCCATCATGCCAACAAATGCTTGAAAATCGTAATTCCATTTATTTGTTCGGAACATCAAAGCTGTGGTTATATTTTCCAAATTGTCAATTTTATAAACAAATTCAACAGATGAAGAATAGTCAAAATAATATTGACCTCTAACTGCGTCGCTACCTTGCTTTTCTTCATAATCAAAATTTAGGAATGAAGTTGAATTAAAAATATCGTTTGGAGTCCAAACCAAATTTACACCCCAATTAACGCGTTGTCGCCCAACTTGAAACTCAAAAGCATCATTTGCATAAAATAAATTCAGTCTATCCAATTGAGAATAAAACACATAATTGTTTTTTGAACGCCAACTTTGAGTTAAGTTTAAATATCCATTATCTGTTGTAGCTATTTTTCCATAACCAGGCGTAACCAAAACAACGTTTCCATATTCTAAAATGTTGCGAAGTCCTACGTTTAATGTTGTATTTTCTGTTGGATAAACAAAAAAATCAAATCGATTTTGGACGGTTCCAGAAATTAGCATTATATCAATGTTCTTTTGCAACCATGCTGATTCAAGGTTGCTGACGTATCCTTTATATTCAAAACTGGATTGGGCAATTGAATTACTGCCACAAAACATAAAAATAAGCGAGATTACAAGATATTTCAAATTATTTGATAGGAACTTTTTCATCCTATTTTCTCATCGTTAACAATTTTTCCGTCATCTAACGAAACTAATCTTCGTGCTCTTTCCATCACACGCGAATCGTGTGTCGAAAAGATAAATGTCATATTTTCTTTTTCGTTTAACGATTGCATAATATCTAATAAATCACTTGTTGATTTACTATCCAAATTTGCTGTTGGTTCATCGGCTAAAATAAATTTTGGTTTGGAAGCTAACGCACGAGCAACTGCAACTCTTTGTTGCTCGCCGCCAGAAAGTTCGCTTGGACGCTTGTTCATTTTATCTTTTAATCCCACCGAAAGCAAAAGTTCTTCAACACGATTGTTTCGTTCGGATTTGCTGTAGTTTTGCAAATGCATAATAAATTCAACATTTTCTTTTGCTGACAAAACTGGAATCAAATTATAGGCTTGGAAAACAAATCCTATGTTATATAATCTAAAATCGATTAATTCACTCGATTTTAATTTTGTAATTACAATGTTATCAATAACAATTTCGCCACTTGTTGGAGTTTCGAGTCCGCCAATTAAATTTAGCAACGTAGTTTTACCACAACCCGATGGACCAACAATGGCAGAAAATTCGCCTTTTTCAAAACTTAATGAAATATCATTTGTAGCATAAATTGGAAACGTTTTTTCGTCATAAATTTTTACTAATCCATTTGTGCTTATTATACTCATAATTTTTTCCAGTTTTTATATCTATTTATCTATTAAATATACTTTTATTCAAAAAAGTGAAATGTGAAATGTGAAAAATTAAAACTACTTCCATCATTCCATTTTCCAGTATTCCAGCATTCCAATATTCCATTTTTTTCTTTCCACCACTCCATCATTCCAATTTTCCTTCATTCCATTATTCCTTTGTTCACTACGCATCGTGTCTTACAGCTTGAGCTGGATTAAATTTTAATGCCTTTCTTGCTGGCATTATTGATGCAAATATTGCTGTAACCACGACTAATAATCCAATTAAGCCATAATAAATTAAATCTAATTCGGGATAAACATATGAGCTATAACCCATCGAATTTAATCCATCTGCGATTGATGACAAGTCAATTCCAGTAATGCCCATAATTTCTACCAAAATCCAACTTATGGAAAGTCCTAAAATTCCACCAGTAATTGAAAGAAATACTGTTTCCAAAGTTATCATAAAAAACACTTTCGTTTTGTTCATTCCAATTGCCATTAGCATTCCTATTTCTCTAACTCTTTCCATTATCGCCATTAGCATAGTGTTAATAATTCCAAAACTTAACGCAACAAGAATTATTATAACAAAAATCATTGAATATTGAATTGTCATTTCATTCAACATTTTTAGAACTGGCGAAATTTCTTCCCAAGTGCGAACAACAAGAATTTTTTGCGATATTTCTTTGCTAAACGCTTTCTTAATTTCTTTTGAAACACTTCTTGTTAATTGATTATGATTTAACAATACTGCTATTTCAGTTGCGGAGTTTGGGCTTGTTCCAATTATATTTGCTAAATCTTGCTGTGTTACAAAAACATTCATCTCATCAAAATTACTATTATGCGTTTTATAAATTCCAGCAATTCTAAATGCCGAATATGCTATTTCGCCATTAATATTTTGGATTGTAATTACAATTTTTGACCCAATTTTCACCTTTAGCTTTTCGGCTAATTTTTCTCCAACAACTATTGGATTTTTATATTTAACGTCAAAATATGTTCCGTTTACTAACAAAGTGCTTATGTTTGTTACTTTTGCTTCCTCTTTGTAATCAATTCCATTCACAAAAATTCCAGTTCCAGTAATTGCCGAACTTGCCATTGCCGCTGATGTAATTCTATAAACCGCTTCTTTCACGCCATTTATAGTTTTAATCCTTTTAATTTTTTCATCAGCGTTGTTAATTGTAAAGCTAATTTCATTGTTAATTAAAAACTCTGGATTATGTAATTGTATGTTGGATATTTCTGTGTGAATTGCGGAATTTACCTGTTGTTGAGCCATTCCTTTAGCAAAAGCTAAGTAAAATATGCCTCCAATAAGTCCAATAACCATTGATGCAATAACTATTGAACTTCGCAATTTATTTCGCCAAACATTTTTCCAAGCTATTGAAAATATCATATTATTCTTTTAACTCCTCATTGCTTGTAAAACATTAAATCGTAATATTTTTGTTAAAGGATAAATAGAAGCCACAAACGCCAATACAATTACAGCAATTGTTTGATTTATAAAAATACCAGCGTCCAACGAAAATGGCATAACAGGTTCGGCTCCAAACATTTCCATCGCATCGGCAAGTTCTCCAGTTAGTGGAATTGGATTGTAAAAATAGTATAACAATATTGGGTAAGTTGTAATTAAAGAGACAATAACTGCCATAAATCCAATCATTAAGGTTTCAAAAAAGACGACTAAAAACAACTTGCTTTTCTGCATTCCAACAGCGACCATAACCGCAAATTCCTTTCTCCGCTCCATTGTCATCATCATTATTGTTCCAAACATTCCAAAACCAATAACCGAATAAAGAATTGCAAGCATAATTATTCCGCCAATATTATCAGATTTAATTGCTTGCACCATTTCTAAATTTAATTCCATCCAATCCATAATTGCATATTCTTCCGAAAGACTTGCCTTAATTTGAGTAATTGTTTCGTCCAAGTCGTCTGGATTTTTGAGCATAACCGAATATGTTGTAACACGATTATATGCAGAGAAAAATTCTTGTCCCGATTTGAGCGAAAGATAAATTAACTGATTATTTAATTGTGGAATTGGAAATTTGATAATTCCCTTTATTCTGTGCTTTGCTGCCGCCGTAACGCCGTGAAAGCCTTGTCCCAAAAGGACTAAAGTATCGCCAACATTAACTTGCAGGTATTCTGCTAATTTTTCAACCACCAAAATTTGATTGTCATTTTCAGTTAAATATTCGCCACTTATTACTTTTTGAGATAGTTTGTTTAATTTATCCTCTATTTCAGGTTGCGTTGCAATTATTATTGTCCCTTTTGTGTGCTTTCCCGAAGAAGCCAGTGCAAATGATTCCAGTCTTGGAATAACCAATTCGATATTTTCGTTGCTTTCAACTTTGTTAAGTAACTCTGCTTCATTTATAAAAGTCTTGTCAATTGATTTATTTTCCCAATATCCGCTTCCTTGAATTTGGAAGTAGCCCGTTGATAGTTTCACAGCATTGCTAATCATGTTTTCGTAACTACCAATTTGCATTGAGCGAGTAAAAAGTGCCATACAAATTGCAAGTATAATGGAAGTCATTGTTAACAAAGTTCTACGTTTGTTTCGCCAAATATTCCGCCAAGCAATTTTCATAAGTTCGTTCATGTTTTTATACCTAAAGCTATAAAACTTTTATTTTGCAAAATAAGATTATTGTTCAATTGTTAAACAACAATACAGCAATTGAACAATGAAGCAATTTGCTTTCTCCTACTTCACCTTTTTCATATTTTGTTGTGAAAAAAATTCATCACCGATTGGTTTATCAAATACAATTTTTGAATATTCAAACACGGTTTTGTTTCCTGGTTTATCGGCTGGAATAATTTCCAATTTTGTTGGCAGCAATCTATCGCCAACATTTTTTATGTTGCTTGCTGTCGTTGTATTAATTAGTTCGAGAGTTTCATCAAAATACTCAACCCTAACTTGCAAATAATGTTCTTTTGTAATCCACATAATAATTTTGCCCCAAACTACAGCAGCATCTTGTTTTGGAATAAACTCAATTTTCCAAGTTTGATATTTATCAACTTTTTCTTCACCAATAATGCTGTGTTTATAATCTTCAACAAGTGAAGTTTGTTTTAATAAGTCGTCATTTGTAAAATCCGAACCCATCCAAGACTGCATCATCATTGAAGAAGGAAGTTTAATCATTCGTCCAATTGAGGGCATCCAGTTCCAAAGCTCCATTTTGCGTTTTAGAAACACTTGTCCAACATCGCGAGCTGGCGAAGTGATGTAAATTAAATAATAATCCATTCCCTTTGACCACGATTTCATTTCAACTTCGCGTGTCCAATCTGGACGAATTATTGTCATTTTGCTTGCACCTTGCGAAGTTTTTCCCATTTGATTGTCATTTGATTTTTTTACTATCTCTGTTGCGGTTTGTCCCCAAAGAATTGTGACAAATGTTAAAAATATTAGAATTGTTTTTTTCAAAACCTACTCCATTGTTTATAAAACGAGCAAAATTGAGGTTACAAAATAGTCGATTAATTTATGAAAATAAAATAATATCAAAATTTAATTGTTAATTGTCTTCTTTCTAATTGATAAAATTTTTGAATTACAAAATTTCGTCAATCTGTTTTACTTTAATTAAAGGGTAAAACAGTAAAATGAATAGACTTGTAAAAATAATACCCACGCCAATGCTAAAAATATCTGCAAAAAATCCAATTATAACCATAATTACTGCCGCAAATATTGATGCAAGTTGCGATTGAACTGAAAGAATTCCAGCATTGATTTTATCATCACAATTATCGGTTATATTCGCAATTCCTGATGGTTTTCGGCTATTTTCGATTGAAAGAATAATTACAAATAAGGCAATTGCAAAAACTGAATTAAAAAACTCGATTAAAATTCCACTCGCCAATCCAGCAAAAATGCCCAAAAGCAGACTAAAATTAATAAACTTGGTTTGCGAAGCAAAAAGATTTTCAATTTTTGAGGAATATCGCGAAACTATCGAATTTGCTAAAAATATGATAAAATAAACTGTTCCAAGAAACAGAGCAATTTTTTCCTCGTGTGAAAAAAACAAAAATATTGGAATGGCAATAGCGATTGATTTTAAAAATGGTTGGATAAAATCCTTTAGAGCTTTATAATAACCCGAATAAATTGATGAATTTATCAATGCCTTTAACAAATGTTTATTCTTGAAAGCGTGGAAAAATGAGTTTGTAATAAATTTCACATTTTCTTTTGTCGAAATTGGTTTTCGTTCATATTCGTCCAAATATTTTGGATAAGAAAGCACATTTACGAAATCGATTAAATATGGAATTATTGAAAAAAGGAATATTGCATTTAGGTCTTCGTTAAAAAAATAAAGAATTCCACCCGCAAGCGAAGAAAGTGCGCTTCCTAATTGCGACCAAGAGCGCGTGTGACCATAATAATCTACTTTTTGCCCAATTTGTTCTGTGCGTTTAAGATAATCGACAATCATTGCTTTGTTAATTCCCGAACGAATTGCATCGCCGAGAGCGTAAAATAGCATTGCAACCGCAAAAAGCAAAAAACTTGAGTACAAATAAAAAACTATGAATGCAATTATATAAACAAGAAAAGAAGAAGCTAAAGTTTTTCTTCTTCCAAGTGCGTCGGCAACAATTCCAGAAGGAATTTCGAAAGCATTTATTGCTATTTCGCGAATTGCGTAAAGAATTCCAATTTGAAAAAACGAAATGCCTTTGCTATAAAAAAACAGCAGGAAAAATGGCTCAAAAAACCTAAGATTTTTCAGAAATCCATACAAACAAAATTTGTAGTATTGTTTATCCTTTATAATTTTTGATTTTTGCATTAAGTCAATATCCAAACTAAAGTGGAATTATGTTAATTTTTAAGCTAAAAACTAAATATTTTGTTACATTTTTTACAATTCTACAATTACTCCAGTAGCAAAATCAATTTCCACAACTGCACCTACAAATTTACAATCAAGTAAATGTCCACCACCTTCAAAATTATTTAACAATGCATGCAAATGATATTCGGTAAAATTTACTCCGCCAAAATACTGAGGATACCAAAATCCTATAACTTTTCCATCAACATTTGTAAAATCAAATACTGTTTGATTAGCAACAATTTGCTCAAGCGAAATGGATTCATCAGCAACTTTATCAACACTTCGTGATTTTAGCGACTCAAATGTTCCAACAATTTTAATTGCAAAAGGATAATCCATATTTTCAACCAACGGTTTTAGTAACGCTTTTAATGAATCCAAAGAAATATTTGCGATTGTAAATGTTGTATCGGCTTCAAAATATTTTGTAACCACAAATGGCGATTTTACGTCCGATGGCATATTATTAACTGAACCGTTTGGCAATACTTGATAAACACTTCCATCAGAAATAACCATTTCGCCATCAACCATATTAAAAGTACCAATTCCAAAATTGCCTTTTTCTTTAATTTCTCCAACAGTTAATTCGCCAATATAATCGTTACTAATCAAAGCTTTTTTGGTTGAATATTGGTAAATATTATCGGAAAATGGTGAAGTTGAGCTATTATCAATTTCATTAACACACGAAGTAATAATCATTAACAAACCAACTGCAATTACTTTTTTCATTTCAATTCCTTTTAAATTATAAAACTCGATTTTAAAATAAGGAAAACTAACTAATTTTACGATTTTTTATCTCGTTTTGATGTTTGGAAATTTTCGGCATAACTTTTGATTTAGAAATGCTTTCAGTTTAAAATTAAAATAATTTTTGAGGAAAAACATGGGAAATTTGAACGACATTTCAATTGATAGAGCAGAATTGGAAAAAATAATTGTTTCATTTAACGGTAAAATCAACAATTATATTAAGCTACTTAAGCAAAAAAGTTCGGAAGAAATTTTAAATGGCTCAATATTAAAGGCACAAAAAATTATAAATCAATTATTGCCTCTCGAAAATGAATTTCAAAAAATGGATGCTTGTCATAATTCCTTTTTATCAGTAATTAGAGGTACAAGATTTCTTGATTCCGAAAAAACAACAATAAATGTATCTGAAAAGTCAAATATTAGCAATTTTGATATTTCTAACATTGATTTTACACCAAATGAATCGTACAGAATTCCGATTTTAAAATCACTAATTTATCTTGGTGGAACAGCAAAGCCTTCGGATATTTCCAATTTTATTGAAAAAGAAATGAAAAATAAATTCAAACCCGCCGACCACGAAAAAGGCACCAACGGATTTGAAAAACTTTGGATTGAAATGGTAAACAGAGAAAAAGAAAATATGATAAAAGAAGGCTTAATCTTTGAGGATAAAAAAACAGAACAATGGGAAATTATTCAAAACGGCATAAATTATTTAGCTCAATTTACTAATTAAACAATTGTAAAAATGTACTAAAATAAAATGCAATCGGTAATAATTACCTTCTAAATTATTCTAATTTAGTTATAATCAAAAATTGCGACTGTTTTATCAATTTTTATAAATAGAATTTTTCGTTTAATTTTTTGAGTTCCACTTAAAAATTGAACGTCCAAACTTTGAAGTTTAACGCCATTAACTTCTTTATCTTCAAACTTGCCAAAGCTAAACGAATCGCTAATAAGCAAGGTAGCTGTCACTTTTTTGCAAATTCTCTTAACTTCTTTCAACTCGTCCGGATTATTTGGATTATAAAAATCCTTGTATAATCTTAATTTATCAGATCCATAATATGCAAGTAATTTTGCAGAATTTTGAAAATCATTAACTTTGCAATATGAAAAGAACAAATCGGTACTCTTTTTTGCTTCTTCTTCAGTAACTTGACTAAACGAAACGCTAACTAATAAAAACAGAAAAATAAGCGTTAGCAATTTTTTTTCATGTTTCATAATAACACCTTTTATTTATTCAAAAGTAAAATGTTTAATTTTTTCGCCTTTTGTACCTACATCGGTCATTGCTTCTATTCCAATTTCCAAATGTAAATCTACAAATTTATTTGTAACTGATTTATCCGATTCCTCAGTTTTAACACCTTCTGGAACCATTGGCAAATCGGAAACCAAAAGTAAAGCACCTCGTGCAATGTGATTTGCATATCCAACAATAAAAATTGTTGCTGTTTCCATGTCAATACCAATAGCACCAATTCTTCTAAGATATGATTTGAACTCTTCATCATATTCCCAAAGTCTTCTATTGGTAGTATAAATTACACCAGTGCGGTATTCCATTTCTTTGCTCAAAATTTTGGAAGACACAAATTTGTGCAATTTGAAAGATGGTAATGCAGGAACTTCTGCAGGCATATAATCAGTGCTTGTTCCTTCACCTCTTATTGCAGCTGTTGGCAAAATAAAATGACCTAATTCAGTTTCCTTTTTTAATCCGCCACATTTGCCTAAAAAAAGCACACCTTTGGGTTGACGGGCAATAAGCAAATCCATAATTGTGGCAGCATTTGCCGAGCCAATTCCAAAATTGATTATTGAAAGTCCAGCACTATTTGTTGCCGTTTGCATTGGTCTGCCTTCGCCTTGAACGTTACAGTTAAACCTTTCGGCAAATTTAGTTACATAATTATTAAAATTTGTGATTAATAAATAATCGCCAAATTCATCAATTTTAGTTCCAGTATATCTCGGAAGCCAATTTTTTGCGATATCTAGTTTAGTATGCATAATTTATCTTTTTATTTAATTATTTTATTTTCAAAGTATTTGTCAATTTTAAGTGCAATAAGTGATAAAAGGTATCCAATTATCGAGCCAATAATTGCTCCAACAAAAATATCAGAAAAATAATGAACTCCAACAATCGTTCTTGATAAAGCAACTAAAAAAGCAACTGTAAAAAGAGCGATTTTATATTTTGGGAACAACTTACTAAAGAATACAGCCACTGCAAAATTATTCACTGCATGTGATGATGGCATTGAATAAGATTTGGTACAATTAATGAGTAAATGAACGTTTTCAACAACATTGCAAGGACGAACTCTTTCGAAAAATGGTTTTATTAAATGGCTACTTAACTGGTCGGTTATAACAATTAAGAAAATAACACCTATTGCTGATATTTTCCCAATTCTTCCGCCTTTAAAAATTGCTATTAGCCAAAGAATTATGAAAGCTATATACCAATTTTTCACTTCCGTTATAAATGGGAAGAACTTATCAAATAATGGATTTGCAATCGTCTGATTCAGAAAATTGAATATTGCCAAATCAATGTTGTATAGAAAATTGTACATTTGTCTTATTAAATTTTAATTATATTTTTTACGATAATAACCTGATTAAGTATTGCTTAAAAGATATTAATTTTTATTAAAGAATATAATGAAAAAAAACGTATTTGATATTCATTATTTTTCACTTTTTACAATAATAGTGTGTTTTTAGTTAAAATAACCAGTCTTGTATATGATTGAATCAATTCGTTGTTCAAAAAATGCTTTATTTGTAGTATATTTTGGATATTATTTAATGTCTATTTCTGATTATGAGCTTTTTTAAAAAAAGTAAAAATATAACCCAAAATGAATTTGATTCTGTTGACTCAACTTCCTTAAAAGATTTTGTCGATTTTTCATTGGTGCCAATTATTCGCGCCGATTTTCTTGGCAAATTGCTATATGCAAATCAATCATTTGCTAAACTATTAAATTACTTAAATAGATCTGATTTGCAAGATATTAACTTGGGCGAAAGTTTGTTTGTTAATAAAGATAATTGGCTTCAATTTATTTCGGATTTACAAAAAAAGGATAAATTAGAAAATTTTGAAACTGATTTATTCCAAAAAAATGGCAATAAAATTCCCGTTTTATTTAGCGTTAGAACTTTTAAAGATGAAAATGGGAAAATAAAATATTTTGAGGGTTATGTTTCTGAACAAAAAGAAAAAGACGAAAACAACAGTGAACTTCTTGAAGAATTAGCGCATTTACGCGAAAAGGAAAAATCCTCTGCCTCGCAAGTAAATAAAGCAAATTATACCAAAAATGTAAAGAGTCAATATCTTGCCAATATGACTCACGAAATAAAGACACCCATTAATTCAATTGTTGGATTTTTAACTCTAATTGAACAACGCCTTTTTGATAGCGAAGAAGAATTACAAGATTTTGCTCATAGTGCACGTATTTCGGCTGATTCACTTTTAGAAATTATCAACAATATTTTAGATATTTCCAAAATTGAAGCTGGCAAAATGGAGTTAGATGAAGCCGAATTTAATTTAGTTGAAGAAGTTGAAAAAGCAAAATCAATTGCGCTTCCACCAGGTGGAAAAAATAATTTGAAAATTTCCACAAATATTAGTGAATTTTTGAAAGGAACTATCTTTGGCGATTCACTCCGTTATAGACAAGTTCTGCTAAATATTTTAACAAATTCTGTAAAATATACCGAGTCTGGCAGCATTGAAATTTCTGTTGATATTGAAAAAGAACGCGAGACAAGAACATTAATTAAAACTACTGTAAAAGATACAGGAATTGGAATTCCAAAAGATAAACTATCATTGCTTTTCCAACCATATACACAAGTGAAAGCCAAAAAATGGAATAAACAAGATGGCAGTGGACTTGGTTTAATGATAAGCAAAGAGCTTGTTCACTTAATGGATGGCGAAATTATTATTAGAAGCAAAGAAGGTGTTGGAACTATAGTTGAATTTACCACAGCAATGAAGGTTGCAAAAACAAATAAAAATTTTAGCGGTAAAAATCTTACAAATTCTGTTTTAGAAAGCCCAATTATTGACGATTTTGAAGAGATTTCTGCTTTAAAAGAATTACATAATAATTTGGATAGCGAAGATGCTAGATTAGAATCAAAAATTGATTACTCTAAATTTATTGTTGGTGAGTTTATTCATTCATCCGATTTTAACGACAAGGCACAATCCAACATTAAGCGAATTCTTTTAGTTGAGGATAATCCTATAAGTCAAAAAGTTGAACTAAAGTTATTAAAAGAAAATGGTTATCACGTAAACGCTGTTTCAAATGGTTTTGATGCAATTGAAGCCGTAAAGACTAATAGTTTTAATTTGGTTTTGATGGATGTTGAAATGGCAGAAATGGATGGATTAGAGGCAACAAAGAGAATCAGAGCTTTGGAACCGCCAATTTCCAAAATTCCAATAATTGCCGTAACTGCCCATTCAAGCATGAAAGATAGGGAAAAATGTCTTGCTGCTGGAATGGATGATTATATTGCAAAACCAATAAATATTAACTTTATGAAAATTACAATTGACCATTGGTTAGTTAAAGAAATTGTTAAATAAGTTTATTTACAAAACCAAAAATTAACAAAGGAGAAAATATGGAAGATTTCAACAATCTTAACACAGATGAATTTAATGAAGTTCCCAAACCACTTGGAGCTTTTGGATTTAAATTTAGTAAAATGACTTCCGATATGAAATTTGTTGGTATGTTTTTAATCATTTATGGCGTTTTAACTTCTCTAACAATTATTGGCGCTTTGTTTGGAATTCCTATGGTAATTTCTGGGTTGCGTTTACGCGAAGCCGCAGATGAATTGGATACTTTCCGTGGCACAAATAGCGTAGATGCCCTTAGACGCGGATTTGAATTTCAAGGAAAGTTTTTCAATATCCAGAAAATTTTAATAATTATCGGAATTGTAATTTTTGTGATTTATATTTTCGCAATTATTTTCTTGTTTGGCACAATGTTCTCAAATATGAGTCAATATTAATCAAAAAAGAATATACCTATTTACTTTGTGCTCTCTTTTTTCATTTCTAATTTTACTTGAAAAAGAGAGCCTTCATTTTCTTTACTTTGAACTGTAATTTCGCCATTGTGTAATTTTACAATTTTTTTCACAAGTGCTAATCCTAAACCAAGACCTTCATATTCTCTTGAACAACCTTCGCTAACCTGCCTAAAATCATCAAAAATTAAATCAATTTTATTTTCGCTAATTCCAATTCCAGTATCTTTAATTGAAAATACTGCAAATTTTACATTGTTTTCTATTTCAGTTTCTAATTTTAGCGAAATACTTCCATTGTGAGTATATGTAATTGCATTATTCATTAATTGAGAAATAACTTCGTTCATAAATCCACAATCAGCTAAAATTTGGATATCTTTTTTACTTGATTCAAAAGTTACTTCTAAGCCACGTTCATCGGTAATATCTTTAAATGACTTAATAACATCAACTATAATTTTGTTTAAACTAAGCCTATTCCATTCAATTTCCTTAATTCCATTTTCTAAAATTGAATATTCAAGTAGAACTTTTAAAGTATTTAGAAGCCTATTTCCACCTTTTGAAATTGCTTGTGCCATACTTTTTAATGAATCATCCGTTAATTCATCTTCAAGAATTTGTGCATAACCAAGAATTCCAATAAGCGGAGTTCTTAATTCGTGACTCATATTTGCCAAAAAGAATCCTTTTAATCTGTTAAGTTCTTCGGCTTTAATTTTTGCTTGCTTAAGTTCATTTCCAATTTTAACAAGTTCACTTAAATCAAAAATAAGGGCAAAAATATAAAGTTCTCCTTCAAGCAAAATTGTCTTGCTCGAATTTTTAACTGGAATTTTTTCACCATTCTTTTTTACTAATGTGTTTAGAGACATTCTCAAAGAATTGTAACTCAAATTATCACTTTGGGTATTAATAAAGTTTTCGTGAATCGATTCTTCCGAAGTCTGTAACAATTCAACTTGGTTCATACCAATTAATTCTTCATAAGAATATCCAAAAAGTTCGCAAGCAGCATTATTTGCATCAACAATTTCTCCTGAATCAACGTTTACAATTATAATTGCTTCTGGAACGCCTTCAAAAATATTTTTATATCTATTTTCACTTTCAACTAAAACCGCACTAATTTTTTCATTATTGTAAATTTCTTCGTTCAATATTTTAGCTGTTTCGGATAATGCTGCATTTAGATTGTTATTTGATTGAATTAAATTTTTCTGCACTTGCATAATTGCTAAGTGAGTTTTAATTCGCGTTACAATTTCTGCCTTTTTTAGTGGCTTTGATACAAAATCAACTCCACCTACTTCCAAACCCATTAAAATATTTTCAGAACTTGCATCCGAACTCATAAAAATAATTGGAATGTTTTTAAGTGTTGCGTCCGATTTAACCAATTTGCAAAAGTCAAATCCACTCATTTCTGGCATCATCACATCAGAAACAATAATGTCTGGCATGTTTTCTTTAATTAATTCTATGCTTCCTTCAATCTGGAATGTGGAAATAACTTCATATTCAGTTGAAAGAGTTTGTGCTAAAAACTTAAGTATTAGTTGGTCATCGTCAACTACAAAAATTCTGCTTTTTTCTATCATTTTAAAAGCCAATATATTTTATCAATAAATTCAATTTTCTCAATTTATTTTCGAAAATTAATTGACGATTTACAGTCAAATAATTATTTAATTTGTTAATTTTCGGATATTTTTTAATTTAATAGGCTTTTTAATGATTGAACAGATGAATGAGTTGGGTTTCAAAACAATAGAAAAATTTAAAAACATAAAAAACTTACCAACTATTCCCAAAGTGGTTTTGGAAGTTAATCAAATGTTACGCGACCACAATAGCAACATTTCGCAATTAACCGAAATTATTGGAAAAGATCAGGGTTTAACCACAAAAATTTTAGCCGTTGCAAACTCACCATTATATGGTTTACCACGCAAGGTTTCTTCGTTGGAATTTGCTATTATGTTGCTAGGAATGAAAGAAATTACAAACATTGTAACCGCTCTTTCGTTGGCTCAAGTTGTTAAATCAGTTGATATTGAAGGTTTCAATTACATGGATTTTTGGAAGCATTCTATGATAGTTGGAACTGCGTCAAAAGATATTGCTAAAAAATTGGGTTATCCCGAATTGGCTGGCGATGCTTTTGTTGGCGGAATGTTGCATGATATTGGAATTCAATTAACTGCTTCCTACTTTCCTAATGAGTTTAAGGAAATTATTACACTTACAAAAAGTGGCAATATAAAATATTACGATGCCGAAATGGATATTTTAGGCGTTACTCACGAAGATATAGGACATTTTATGATTTCGAAATGGAATTTGCCTTCAAATTTAGCCGAAATGGTTGGGTATCACCACAATCCTTCTTTATTAAAGACTAAAAATGTTGCTTTAAGCGTTGTATATTTAGCCGATTCCATGACTAAAATTTTTGATATTGGAAATTTTATTTGGGATTCGAGCGTTGTTTTTGGCGAAAACATTTTGGATAAAATTGATTTAATTGACCAAACTCAGCTCGAAAAATTTGTGGAAGAATATTTTGAAATATTCCAAGATACAGCAAATAGCATAAAAGTCTAGCTTTTTAATTGAAATACCCTCCATTTTGAAATTTATTTTGGATTTTCGAAAAACATTATTTTTTGAAAATCCAAACCCATTCTGCTGCATCTGGGTCATAAACTCTAACTCGATCTAATCCATCTGGTTTATATCTTGCCCAAACACGATAAAATTTTCCGTTTTCACTTCTTGTTTTTAAAGTAAAAGCCATTACAATATTATCAACCTTTTCAGTATATGTCGCTTTTCTAATAATATCGTCCGTTGCTAAACGTGAAGCGTGCTGCTCCTTAAATCCAATATAAGAGCCATCACCACCACCTTGTTCAATTGGCTTTTTTCTATATAGGTTTGCAGTCATACCTATTTCGTGGACTCTAACTAATGTAATATCTTTCACTTGGTCAGCAAAAGAAACTGCAAATAACTTTACACCAAAATGAATTGCTAAAACCACCACAAATACACTAATTGCAATTAGTAATAGTTGTTTTGTTCCCATTTTTTTATCCGTTTAATTAAGTTTATAAATATTTACTCATCGTTTCTCATTAGTAAATCACTAATAATAAATCTCAGCAAGTCATTTTTTGACTTTTCCGAAATTTTTGATGATTTCTCTAATTCTGTTGCCAAATCCATTAAAAGCAATTTGTCCAATTTTTCAATAACTAACTTTGTTTTATGTGAATCAGAAACTGAAAGCAAGTGCCACAAAGTTAGAACATCTTTTTCTGTTGCTGAATTTACAATTACTGCTAACAGATTGTCGTCAGTTGGCATAATTGAAAACTGCTCAACTGCAGCAACAAACTCGTTGGAAGCTTCTTTTTGATATGGCAAAATAATTGAACTTCTGTTGTTAAAGTTCAAATTATAATTGTTTGCCAAATAAACAAAACGGTTATTACTCAATTTTATACTTAACCAACCAGTTTTAACATTTATGTCAAAATCGCCATATTCTTTCAAATTTAAGCTAAATTTCGATTTTTGAGTTGATAAAATTCTATTTTGGAACTTTAATTTATACTCAATTCCTGTTTGTTTATATTTTTCATCCCATTCGTGTAACGAATTGAAATTAATATTCCCCGATTTTAACTCAAGATTGCTTTCAGTGCTTGTCGTTTTTCCAATTATTAACTCCGAGTTTTCTAATATTTCAACTGCAGCAAATTCATCCAATTTAATTTTTGTTTTTCTTACACTCGAAGTTGTAATGCAATCCTTTTCGGCTAATTCGGTTTTGCTGGCTTTGTTTCCATTTAGCGTAACAAGCGAAATTTCGCCCGAAATAATCCAAACTGAAGGAATATTTGAAACATACCAATAGCCAGTTACAGAAATTACAATAAATACTAACACTATAATCGTTTTTAATAATATTCCAGAATTGTCGCTTTTTTCCTTTGCAACCCTTTTAATTTTTACTTCCGATCTTCTACTACTTTTATGGTCTATATTCTTCTTGTCGCCTTTCATTTTTTTGGAATCTTCCTCAAAAATGTAATTGCTCAGATTTTCAATTATCTTTTGGTCAGGAACAAGATGCCTTAACAAATCTTGCATTATTTCCGATGAATATGCTTCGTAATTGGAAATAAGATTTCTTGTACTTTCATCAATATTAATATCAATAGAATTTTGCACCATTTTAAGATAAGACCTAATTTGAGTCCACTGATTTTCGGTAAATTTGGGGAAGTTTTCTGAAGGAATTTTTCTCACTAATCTTTCACGAATTCCATTTAAAGTATCTAAAACCCCATATATTTCATTTCCACCAAAAATATCGTTAACTGTTTGCACCGAAAGCCCAACTTGATCGCAAAGGACAATAATTACTCTTTCAAACGAAGTAAGTTTCAAAATTTCACGTTCAATTGTTAAAATTGGCGAGTTCATTTCTTCGCTTAATTTGTTTATCGCTTCATCATCAAGCAATTTAATGTTGCTCTTTGCTAAAAAATCGACACACTTTTCGGCTGTTACTCTTTCCAACTTTTTTATAAATTCAGATAAGTCATTTATTTTATCAAGATTTGCCCAAACTTCACCAAAGATTTCAGATGATAGCTTAATCGCTTCTTGCTTTATTGGAACTAACTCAAAAACAATTGCAAATATTTTTTGAAGATAAATTATACTAAGATTTATATAGGAATTGTTTCTTCCTCGTTTGGATTCTTGAAGCAAAAGCTCGTCATATTTGGAATTTCTACTCATAGACCTTTAAAATAATAATGGCGTCTCCAATTTTTGGAGCTATAATGGGTATAATCGAAAATATTTGAGATATGTTAAATGTTTTTGAAAAGAGTAAGTTGGATGATGGAAACTGGATGCTTGCGTTTTGATTCTGGATTAAAAAAGGGACGAAAATATTCGTCCCCTTACTGAATTATTTTTTTATTTCAGACTGCTTGTCATAGTTAAATCTTGTCTTTTGTCTCGAATCTTGATACTGGATGCTTGATTCTTGCACCCAGCATCCAGAATCTTGCTCCCAGCATCAAGTATCTCATTTCTTGAGTCTTGCAACTTGAGACTTTTGTCTCATATCTAAACCGTCAATTACTTTTTAACAAATCGTTGTTTCAAATCATCATAAATTGGTTTTGCATCTGGTATGTCCATTTTAGATGCAAGTTTTACTGAATTGTAATACGATAACGCCGAAATGTATGCTTCGCCTCCAGATACCATTTTCGAATCTTCCAAATTGGATGTTAAACCGAGTAGTGGATTTAGTATGGCTGTTAAATCCTTTACTGCCTTAAAATCCACTTTTAATTCTGCAACATTCATATAAGGCGGGGCAAATTTTGGTGTTGTTTCTGCATAACTTAAGGTTTTTTCTACAAATGGTAGCGTTTTGTCACTCATTTTTACCATATCTCTTCGCTCTTCTGGGGTTAAGGCTACTAAATATGGCTCCAATTTGCTTTTAAGTGTTGCTACTGCTGTTTCCACTTCTGTTAATAATTCTTGTGGAATTACGATTGATACTGCATTTGATTCTGGCATGTTTGCCTCTCAATTTAATTATATAATTAGTTTTGGAGTAGTAGGAGTATATTTTATTTACCTGTTTTGAACCTTTATTTCTTAATCCAACCTCTTTACCACTTCCTTATTTATTAAATCGTGGAGAGGATTGGTCCTCTCCACCAGGGAAGATGTAAAAAAGTTGTAAAAAAGATGTTTATAATTTTTCATAATAACTCCCTATGTTTAATATTTAAAATATAATTTTAAATTTCCACTGATACTGTATTTAACTAAATACTTAAGATTATAGTATTCCCCACAAACTAATATAAAGGGCGGTTCTAATTTATAACCATTACAAGCTATTTCTGATACCCATTCATTACTTTGTTCATCGAATGTATATACTGCTGCGGTCGTAGGATGATACTCTTCTATTACAGCAGCTAATTTTTCAGCAATAATTTCCACTTCATCTTTGCTTGTATCACAATTGGTAATACTCGCGTCATCCGAACAGCTATAAAATATAACTTGTGAAAATAATAATGCTATAAAAAACAGTTTTTTCATTTTTTCTCCTTTCGAAATAGTTTTTTAATGACTTGATAGTCAGTTCTTTATTAAAATCCAAAACAAGATTTTTGACTGATTTAAAATATTTTGTTAATTTGCTTAAAATTCTTAATAACCCCAAAACCATAATCCTTTACTGCCTTAAAATTGCAGAGATAGTGTTCGAGCACTGTCTCTGCTTAAATTTCTTTAGTAATATCTTCTCCTTATTTCAGAACTCCGTGAAAAATTAAGTTATTTGCATTATTATTGTAAAAATCATTAGCAACGAAAAAAACTTCATTTTCAAAAACAAAGCCATCAGACAAACTTTTTTGGTCAAAATTCAGAATATATTCAAAATTAGTTCCATTATAATGAGTAAGTCCATCATCCATCATCCATATTATATCCTTTTTATTTCTACCAAAGACTGATTGATAATTTGTCGAATATGGATTTTCAACAATTAAGTTAAATTTATTTTTACTGAATGAGTATATTCCATCACCAATTGTAAAAATTAATTCTTCTTTTATTATTGTAATGTCGTGCCAATTATTACTTCCGTCGTTACTATAATAAATTTCCTGCAAGTTTTTAATATCAAAGCTATAATACTTTGCCGAATCTGAATACGTTTGGCCACTAATGTAACTCCAAATATAATAGTTATTATCATTTATGCCTTTCCTAATTTTCATAAATGTATTATCAATAAACTCAATATTTACCCTGCTCCATTTAGTTCCATCATAATGCATCATTATACCAAATCGGACATCACCTATTCCTACATGGCTGCTGTCAGCAAATCCAACTGCGTAAACATCATCCGGTTTTTCTCCCCAAATATCCATAAAACAAATATTGTAGTAATGAAAATTTAGTTCTTCGCTATAAGCCAAACTCTCACTCCATTCAACACCATTGTAATGCCATATTTTACCATCGCTACCGCCAATCCAAACGTTATTTGCTGCAAAACCATAAATGCACCAAGGTTCTATGCCTCTCCAAACTCCATCAGTAGTCCATTTATCACCGTCATAATGCCAAATATTTTGCTCAAAGCAACATCCATGCCCAACTGCCCAAATATCTGTTGGTGAAGAACCCCACAATTTCAAAAGATGAGTATTCCACGCTTTTAGGGTATCTACTTCCCAAGTGTAATCTCTTCTGCCAGGTAAAACATAGTCTGGCTCTGTTCCTTTTTCACAAGAAGTGTTGAGGTTAAGGCTAAGGAAAAGCACTAAAAGTAATGCTAAATATTTAATTGTTCGTTTTGAATTAAATTTTGAAATAATTGAATTGTTAAACTTCATTTTCTCCCTCAGATAAGTTTTGAATGGTTAATTATTGTTTGTTTTGGGGTAATGCAAAGTACTCGTAACTCGTAACTCGTAACTCGAAAAATAAACCTTTTGTTGTTCTTGTAAAGTGGAATTTTTGCGTTTGTAAATTATTTATATTTGAGCTGCCTATTTTCAAATTGCCTTCAATAAATTTAAGTTATTTTTTTAACGCTGGCAAAATAGGGATTTAGTCCTTTTGTGTCAAGTCCATTTTGGGGAACTGCTTTTTAGGTTTTTATTAAGCCTCAAACACTTCTCAAAGCCTCGAAGTTGAACCTTTTTGCCCCGCGCTTGCACCACTGAGCCTCAACGCCGAACCTTTTTGCCCCGCACTTGCACCTCCGAGCCTCGAAGTTGTCTCTTTTTGTGACAAAATGACACAAACACACCCCTTGATACTGGATGCTTGAATCCAGATGCTGGATTCTGGCATCCGCATTTTCAATTTTCTTTGTTAAAGAGACGAAAATATTCGTCCAATACTGAATTTGCCTTTTCATTTTATTCACCAAAGCAAAAGTCAATGCTTCCGTTTTGGTCTTGCATCCAGAATCTATCATCCAGCTTCCAGAATCCAGAATCTATCACCCAGAATCCAGCTTCCAGCTTCCAGCATCCAGAATCTATCACCCAGAATCCAGCTTCCAGAATCCAGCATCCAGAATCTAGAATCCAGCTTCCATCTTCTTGATTTTTCCCTCTTATTCAACCGAAGTTAATAAAATTTACTATTTTTACAACTAAAGTTATAATTGTTGAAAATGTTTTTTAACTCAATCAATTTTAATAATTAGAAATGTAATTTTTATAGTTTTATGGAGCAAATGTTTTGAAAACAATCGAAAAATCAATCTTCTCAACCGAAATTATTGTTAGACCTGACGACATAGATTTAAACAACCACGTTCACTTTACAAAATATCTCGATTATTTTCTTGCCGCAAGGTATGACCAAATGGAGCGTTGTTACAAACTTTCGATGGAAAAGTTTATTGAAATGGGCTACAATTGGGTAGCTTCGAGCATGAGTGTAAATTATAAACGCTCTTTGTTTCTTGGTGATGTTGCAGTTGTAAAAACTCAGTGGGATTCGTTTAACGGCGCTCAAGTTAAAGTTAATTTTTGGATTTATAGCAAAAAAACAGAGAAATTGATTTCGGATGGTTTTGGACTTTTTACGCTTATAAAATTGGATAGTTTGCGTCCTGTTCGCATTCCAAAAGAAATAATAGATATTTACACAATTTAGTTTATCTAAAATCTTTTTTAACTTGCATCAATAATCAAAAGAAAATAACGGTGAAAACAATAAAAATACTATTTTTTTTAATTTTGGCTCTAAATCAACTTTTTGCTCAAAATGATTTGGATTCCAACAAAACTGAACCAATTGAATATGCGGTTTATCCAATGGTTTTTTATACTCCCGAAACTCAATTTGCCTTTGGAGCTGGCGGACTTGTTTATTCGCGATTAGGTTTGGCTAAAAAATTGCCTCCTTCAAAAGCTGTATTTTCGGCTTATTACACTTCCAACAACCAGTTTTTAATTTCGCTTGCTCCTACTTTTTATTTTCCAGGAAGTGCAAAAATTATTAGTGATTCAAAATTGGATTATAATAAAAGAGTCTCAAAATTTTATGGAATTGGCAATAACTCTCGCGAAATTATAAATCCCGATTATATAATTGCACTTTTCCGCTTTTATACTGAATTGAGTTATGGAACTGGTTTAATTAAAAATCTGCATTTAGGTTTTATTTATGAATTTACACACAATAATGTAATTGATAAACTCGATAATCCAGAATTTTCACAAAATAACATAATTGGGGCTAGTGGTGGAAATACATCTGGATTTGGGGCTTTGTTAATTTTGGATTACCGCGATAACATTTTTTTCCCTACCAAAAATGTTTATTCCAAACTTAAAATGATTTTTATGGGAAAAGATTGGGGCAGCGATTTTACGTTTAACCGACTTATTTTCGATTTTCGCAAATACCAAAATTTAGGTTGCAATAATATTTTAGCAACTCAGTTTTATATGGAATCTACTTCTGGCGATATTCCATTTTTTACGCTTCCCGCTCTTGGTGGCTCCGAAAGGATGCGAGGATATTTTAATGGTAGATATGTTGATGAAATTTTTATGGCGTGGCAAATTGAATACCGTAAAATTATTTGGAACCGTTTTGGTGCTGTTGCATTTTTAGGAATGGGCGATGTTGCTCCAAAATTTAATCATTTTAATTTTGCTCAGTTAAAATATAGTGTCGGTTTTGGTTTACGTTATGTTTTTGATGAAAAAGAAAAACTTAATTTACGAATGGATTTAGGCTTTGGAAAAAATACAAGTGGTGTCTATTTTGCTTTGGAAGAAGCTTTTTAATGTAAATAATTATAAAGGGACGAAAATATTCGTCCCCTACAGTTTTTGATGTTTATTTTTGTGTAGATTAAAAAGCCCAATTAGCCACGGCGAATGGACTTTGCTAGTTTTTTTAGTAAAAGTTGGGCTTTTTTAATAAAAGTTCGTCCTCGACAGCCATTGCAATACCTGAGTTCTCAGAATTTTAATCCCAAAACCTATTAATTTCAATTGTTTTTTCTTCTACATTATTATTATTTTTTTCACTTGATCTGTTTCCCTTATCCCTTTTAGCTTTTTCCTTTTTTGATTTGAGCTTTAATACAGTAATATATAGAGAATCATATTCTACTTTTAGTTTGTTAAATAAATCAGAATTCCATTCCTGGGCTTCTTTCATTTTAGATTTATCGTATTCATTATATGGTTGAATTGTTTGTTCTTTTACTTTGCTTGGTATATTGCTAACACTGGCTATAACTTCAGGCTCTAAACCCAAATCTATTTTATTAATATAATCTCTAAGAAGACTAATATTTTCTCTAAGATCTTCGACTTCCATACTTTCTTGAAAGCTCCCTTCAACGTAGAATGCAAGCCAAACATTTGTGCTTTTATTAAAGTAAGCTTCGGTATTGCATGTTTTAGGTTGAGTAAATTTTACTACTATTTCTTTCTTGAATACTTCTCCTTTTTTTAACGTTATACTTTCCCATTGACTACCCTCGACAATTTTAATTGAGTCCTCGGCTCTAAATACAAAGCCAACTTTATAATCGGTTAATAAAACATCATAAGGAGATGTTATCTCTAGCTGAATTTTAACTGGTTCATTTAATTTTGGAAAATAGTTATCTGCTTCTGCTGTTATAATTGATTTTGTAGTTTCATGTTGATAACGTACTTGAGCTAACAAATTATTGCTTATAAATATTTGAAATATAATACATAAAGCAAAACAAATTTTAATTGTAATCTGATTATTATTCTTCATTATTTTCTCTTTTATGGTTAGAATTCCTTTGCTGTCAAGGTCAACTTAAGCTGTCTCAAAAATCCTCGACAGCAGTGAAACTGTTCCTCATATATTAGTCTTTTAGTTTTCCATGTAGTATTATGTATTTGTGATTTTCATCATCTTCCGCTGCTACAAAAATTTCTTTTTCAAACACAATCTTTGAAATTAAAAAGAGATGGGTTTCATAAATAGTTTTCATGTCGGAACCATTATAATGCAATAATCCTACATATCCACTGCTACTAAAAAAATCACTTTCCGTTCTTCCGATTATCCAACCCAAAAAATCTGTTCCTGTAAAATCTTTCCATAATTCTAATTTCCCACCTTTATATTTATATATTTTTCTATCTGAATCGACATAAACTTTTCCATTTATTTTACTAATATTACATTCTTTATAAGTAGACATAATTTCATCTAAATTTTTTCCATCAAATATATATGCTTTATCTAAAAATCCGAGGTCATCATTCATTCCTTGTATAAAATACTTATTGATATTTTCTTGAAACATTATTCTATGTAACCCAACTCGAGTATCAGGTATATCAACAAATTTCCATTCAATGCCATCAAAATGTAATATTATTGCTTTGTAGTCAAAAGGTGAGTATTTCGTAGCCCAGCCAACAGCATATATATTATTATTAGTTTCACCTGACATGCCGTAAATTGCAATCTTGTCGTAACCCTCTAATTCAATTTTATAAGATTTGCTCCAATCACCATTTTCCATTTTATAAATATAACTTTGCTTGCTTCCAGCCCAAAGTGAATTATCATCCATAAGCAAAAGTGCGGTTGCAGCAAAACCTGGGAAGGGCATTGATTTCCATTCTTTACCATCATAATGCCAAAATTCAGCACTTGAAGTAGCATCTAATGTCCCTAACCAAATGTCATCTGGCGAGTTTCCCACAATATCTCTAAATGTCATATAGTCATAATTTGCAACATCAAGCGTGTCTTCTGTCCATACATAATCTCTTCTGCCTGGTTTAAGTTGTTCTGGCTCTGTTCCTTTTTCACAAGAAATGTTGAGGTTAAGGCTAAGGAAAAGGATTAAAAGTAATGCTAAATATTGAATTGTTGCTTTTGAATTAAATTTTGAAATAATTGAATTGTTAAACTTCATTTTCTCCCTCAGATAAGTTTAGAATAGTTAATTATTGTTTGTTTTGGGTTATTGTAAATAATTGGATTAGTCGATAGTCGATAGTCGATAGTCGATAGTCGATAGTCGAAAAATACACCTTTTGTTATTCTTGTAAAGTGGAATTTTTGTGTTTTGTAAATTATTTATATTTGAGCTGCCTATTTTCAAATTGCCTTCAATAAATTTAAGTTCATTTTTTTACGCTGGCAAAATAGGGATTTAATACTTTTGTGGCAAGTTGTAATTGCCAATTTCAATCCTAAACATTATTCAAATTAAATATTGTTGCAAATTCCGTCTGGAGTTTCTCTGTGATAAATGTATGTTCGCATATCATATTTTTCTATTTTGTAAATTTTTTCTGCACGTTCAATAAATTCCGATTCTGGACTGTAATTTAGTTCTTTAAAGCCATTTAATTTATTAAACACATCCCATTTGCCAAATAAAGTTCCACCCAAAACGCAGTTATCCAAATGGATATTTTTGGATAAATCATTTTTATCCTTTACAAATTGATTTCCAATAATTTTAGCAGGGCTGTGCAATAAATCAATATTTTCATTTTGCAACAAATATTCTACACGCAATTGTAAATGGTTTGGCAAATATTCATCGTCGCTACCTAAAAACGTAATAAAATTGCCTTTGCTATTTATCATTCCAACATTCATCGAATATGCTGCACCTCTATTTTCGTGAAAATAGTATTTTATGTTAACATCGTTATTTATGTAATTTTTAACCAAATTAAGCGTTTCGTCCTCGCTTCCATCATCAATTATTAGTATTTCCCAATTTTTGTATGTTTGATTTAGTATCGAATTTAATGCTCGTGGCAAATATTCGGCTCTATTAAAAGTTGGTAAAATTATTGAAACTAAATTTTGGGTTAAAACTTCCATTAAATATCTCTTTCTTAAAAAACGGATTAAATGAGTTCTAATTTTTATATATTTTACATCGTAATTATTTGTAAATAACCAAATAGTTAACTTGTGAAAAATAACTAATTAAATTAACTTTTGTAATTTTAATCAAGATTGATAGTTTTTAGATAATGAAGTGAATAAAATCACATCCAATTTAGCTGATTTTAATTTGCCTTATTTGCAGAACGGAGAAATTTAGCTTATATGAAAATACTTGCAACAAATTGGCGATGCATTAAAAATCCCGAAATGGGCGGAGCCGAAGTTCACTTTCACGAAATTTTCAAATTAATTGTAAAAATGGGCCACGAAGTAACCCTTGTTGTGCATTCATTTCCCAATGCAAAAAAAGAAGAAACTATTGATGGAATTAAGATTTATAGAATTGGTAGCAAATATACTTTCAAATGGGCGTTTGGAATTTTTTACAAAATGAAATTGGCAAAAAACAATTATGATTTAATTGTTGATGATATTTCCAAAATTCCTATGGATATTCCGCGATATGTAAAAAAACCAATTGTTGGAATTTTGCACCACATTCACGGACATACGCTTTACAAAGAAATTCCCGCATATATGGCTTATTATATTGAACGATGCGAAAAAGCAATTCCTAAATATTATTCAAAAACACCAATATTTACAGTTTCACCAAGTACACAAAACGAGTTAGTGCAATTAGGTCAGCCAAAAGAGAAAACTGATTTACTTTATAATGCAATAAATCAAGAGCTTTTTGAAAAAACGGAAGTAGTAAAATCAGAAACCCCGTTACTTGTATATGTTGGAAGAATAAAAAAATACAAACAAATTGAATTAGTAATTGATGCAATTCCAGAATTGCAAAAAAAACATCCTCAAATTGAGTTACACATTGGTGGAACTGGCGATTATCTTGAAGAATTGAAACAATATGCAAAATCGAAAAATGAATTAGAACGAGTAAAGTTTTTAGGTTTTCTATCGGAAGAAGAAAAAGCCAAATTACTCGGTCGTGCTTGGCTTTTTGTAACTATGGCAATGAAAGAAGGTTGGGGAATTACGGTTATTGAAGCTAACGCAATGAATACACCAGTTATTGGCTCGGATGTTCCTGGATTAAGAGATTCAATTCAACACGGAAAAACTGGCTATTTAGTTAATATTGGCAACAAATCTGAATTGGTTAATAAAATTTCTGAGTTAATTGAAAACAAGCAAAAGTTAAATGATTTTTCAAAAAATGCTAAAGAATGGTCGCTTAATTTTTCGTGGCAAAATTCGGCAGAACATTTTGTTAAAAAAGTAAAAGAATGGTATCCTAATATTCAGTAGATTTTTTTCCACTTTGTTAAATCTATTTTATAATGATGTAAATTATAAATTTGAGCACCAAAGTTATTATAATAATAATTTTTTCCTTTCAATCTTGTAAAAAGACTATAATTGATGCCGTAAAAGTCTATTTTGGATTGGCTTAATAGTTGTTCAAATAATCACAAATTATATATGGAGTTTTAATGTTTCTTAAAAATAAATTTTCATTCTTGTTAATAACAATTTTACTTGCTTCAACTCAATTTGTTTATTCTCAAAATTATGAACTTATTTGGGCTGATGAGTTTGATTCAACAGAAATAAATCGTGATAATTGGATAAATGAAGTTGGTGAATATTGGGCAAATAACGAAATTCAAGCATACACTAATTCAAGAACAAATTCTTATATAGATAATGGCATGCTAAAAATTGTTGCACGAAATGAAAAATATGGAGTAAGAAATTATACTTCGGCAAGAATGATTACGCAGGCAAAACAATCGTTTCTATACGGGAAAATTGAAGCACGTATTAAACTACCTTTTGGGCAAGGAATTTGGCCCGCATTTTGGACTTTAGGTGAAAATATTTCTTCCGTTAGCTGGCCCAAATGTGGCGAAATTGATATTATGGAAATGATTGGTGGAAGCGGACGAGAAAACACTGTTTATGGAACAGTTCATTGGGATAGCGATGGTCACGCTTCTTATGGAGGACAGAAAACTTTAACCACTGGAAAGTTTTCGGACGACTTTCACATTTATTCTATTATTTGGGATCCACAAAAAATTGAATGGTATATCGATAATGTCAAATATAATGTTGTTGATATTACTCCTTCGCATATGAGTGAATTTCATAAAGAACAATTCATACTTCTTAATGTTGCTGTTGGTGGCAGTTGGCCAGGCAATCCTGATTCTACAACACAATTTCCACAAACTATGGAAGTGGATTATGTTAGAGTATATCAATCAACTAGTCTTTATCCTAAAATTATAATTACTGAACCATTAAACAATGCAACATTTACCGAAAACGAAGATATAACATTAACCGCAGATGTTAATTTTGACGACACAATTGAAAAAGTGCAATTCTTTCAAGAAACTGCTCTAATAGGCGAAACTTCGGCTAAACCATATATTATTAGTTGGAAAAATGTTGAAGCGGGATTTTACAAGATTTCTGCAAAAGCTGTTTCTAGTTCTGGGTTATCTGGTAGTTCTGAAACAATAGATGTTACTGTCGGCAACGGACAGACAAAATCACCATATAAGGGTTATTCCGTAAAACTGCCTGGTGTTATTGAAGTTGAAAATTATGATATTGGCGGGCAAGGCTCAACTTTTTACGATGTTGATGCAAATAATACTGGTGGCGTTTACAGAAGTAATTCAGTAGATATTGAAGAATGTACCGATATAGGTGAAGGTTATAATGTTGGTTGGACAGCTGCTGGCGAATGGCTAACGTTTTCCATAAATGTGGCAAAAACTGGCAATTATATTTTTACTTCGCGTGTTGCAAGTGAAGTTAGCACCGGAAGTTATAAAATTGAAATTGATGGCGTTGATAAAACCGGAAATATCTCAATTGCAAGCACTGGAGGTTGGCAAACATGGATGAACTCTAAATCACAGGAAGTTGAACTTACGGAAGGAAAGCATGTTCTAAAATTTGTAGTAATAAATGGAAACTTCAATATTAATAGCATAAGCGTTTTTGAAAAAGATGCTGTTGATGAACTTCAGATAATATCACCAAATGGAGGCGAAATTTGGAAAACTGGTGAGATAAATGAAATTAAATGGAATTCACAATTAGTGCATAATGTGCGTTTACTTTATTCAACAAATGGTGGAGCAACTTGGAAAGCTATTTCTAATAAATCCACTGCGGAATTTGGTGTTTTTAGATGGTTGGTCCCAAATGATATTTCCGAAACTTGTCTAATAGCAATTCAGAATTCAGATAAATCAGCTACTTACGATTTTTCAGACAACAATTTTTCAATTAAAGATACTGCAACTAGCGTGAATAATAATGTAGTGCATATATTTTCACTTGAACAAAACTATCCAAATCCATTTAATCCAAGTACTTCTATTAGCTATACAATAAAATTGGCTGGCAATGTTAAACTAAATATCTACAATATGTTAGGACAAGAAGTGGCAACACTTGTAAATAAACATCAATTAGCTGGTAAATACTCAGTTATATTTGACGCAAGAAATCTTTCAAGTGGAACATATATTTATAAAATTATGACCGATGAGTTTGTTTCGGTTAAAAAAATGTTGTTATTAAAATAGAAATTATTTGAAAATAACTTCTATTTATTTATTCTACCTTCCCTATTTTTGTGTTGTAAAATAATTTTGCAACACAAAAAAAAGTCTAATGAAAAAAATCAATTTAACCGTTTTAGTTTTAAGTCTAATTTTATTTTCTGGATGTCACTCATTTTATAAAATTGATAAAAATGAGCTTTCAGAATTGAGCGAAAATAATCGTGTGCAGATTAAGTTAGAGAGTGGCGAAAGTATAACTATTAAAAACATTAAGGAAGTTAAAATCATTAATGAACTAAATCTTGAATTTATTACATCTATCTCATTGGAAAATAAGGTTGATTCAACAAGATTAGTATTTCCAATAAATGATATTAAGGAAATTAGAGTTGAAAGATTTGACCCAACAAAAACTTTATTTTCCACTTTCTGGATTACTATTGGGACAGCCCTATTATTAATTATTATATTATTCCCGAATGGTATGACGTTTGTATAATATTACAACTACTTTTGTCCAGCAATTTGCAAACTACTTTAAATCATTCAATTGAATTTAATAACCTTTTTCAATATTTTGATTTACAAAAAAAATTTATAAATATAATTTTGAGGTAAAAATGTTTGACGATAATTATCAATTTTCGGTAGTTGACCGCTTTATTAAATATGCAAAAATTGACACAAAAAGTGACGACGAATCCGAAGTTACTCCAAGCACAGCAAAGCAATTTGACTTAGCAAAATTGCTTGTTGAAGAGTTAAAAGAACTTGGTTTAACTGATGCAGAAATGGATGAAAAATGTTACGTTATGGCAACACTTCCTTCCAACACTAGCAAAAATGTGCCAACTATTGGATTTATTTCGCATGTTGATACTTCGCCAGCAGTTACTGGAACAAATGTAAATCCACAAATTCATAAAAATTATCAAGGTGGCGATATTGCAATTGGCGAAGGTAAAATTATTGATTTTGCCAATAATCCCGTCTTAAAAGATATGATTGGAATGGATATAATAACTACCGATGGAACAACTTTGCTCGGTGCTGATGACAAAGCCGGCATTGCAGAAATTATGGACGCACTTCAATATCTAAAAGCACATCCAGAAATTAAGCACGGAACAATTAAAATTGGTTACACTCCAGATGAAGAAATTGGACGTGGAGCTGACCATTTTAACGTTGAAAAATTTGGAGCCAAATTTGCTTATACAATAGACGGCTCAACACGTGGAGAAGTTGAAACTGAAACATTTAGCGCCGATGCTGTTGAAATTATCTTTAATGGAATTAATGTTCATCCAGGTTATGCAAAAGATAAAATGGTTAATTCATTAAAAGTTGCTGCTCATTTTCTTGAATCACTTCCAAAACAAGGATTATCGCCAGAAACTACAACTAATCGCGAAGGTTATGTTCATCCAGTTTCTGTTAATGGAAATGAAGAAAAAACTACCGTAAAAATGATTATCCGTGATTTTATTGATTCTAAACTTGCCGAATATGAAAACAAATTGGAAGAGCTTTGCAAAGCCGCAGTGTTGGATTATCCAGGTTCATCATTCGAATTTAAGGTAATTAAACAATATAGAAACATGAAAAATATTTTGGACAAGCATCCAGAAATTGAGAACAATGCACTTGAATCGTTAAAACAACTTGGAATTACGCCAATTCAATCAGCAATTAGAGGCGGCACAGATGGTTCGCGTTTAAGTTTTATGGGTTTACCAACTCCAAATTTATTTGCTGGTGGTCATAATTTTCACGCATATACCGAATTTGTTGCAATTCAAGATATGGAAGCATCGGTTAAAAACATTGTAACATTAATTCAAGTTTGGGAACAAAACGCTTAAAAATGCAAATGTGAAAAGTCAAACGTGAAATTATGCACTTTTTCAATTTGCGTTTTACTTTTAATTATTAGGCTGTCAATTCGGCAGCCTATATTTTTATTGGATAAAAATAATGCAAGAACGCCACACAGACAGAAAACGGTATTTTAACGAACAGATTATTACTACCGAAAAATATGTAATTCCATTTCTTAGCGAATTTATTAAAATTGATTCAACTATTTCCATTTTGGAAATTGGTTGTGGCGAAGGTGGCAATTTAAAACCTTTCCTTGATTTGGGTTGCAAAGTTACAGGTGTTGATTTATCACAAGGGAAAATAAATAACGGGAAATTATATTTTGAGCAACATCCGAATAATGATAATTTGCAACTTTTGGCAGAAGATATTTACGATTCTGAAAATTTGGGAAAGTACGATTTAATAATAATGCGTGATGTAATTGAGCATATTCATAATCAAAACCGATTTATGAGTTATGTTAAAAAATTCCTAAAGCCAAATGGAAAGTTTTTTCTTGCATTTCCACCTTGGTATAATCCTTTTGGCGGACATCAGCAAATTTGTGAAAGTCGAATTTTATCCAATTTGCCTTATTTTCATATTCTTCCAGCAACTATTTATAAATTCATTTTGAAACTTTTTGGTGAAAAATTGCCCAAAATTGAAAGTTTGCTCGAAGTAAAATCAACTGGCATTTCTATTGAGCGGTTTGAGAAAATATTATACACAAATAACTTCAAAATTGAGAAAAACACAAACTATTTTATAAATCCCAATTATGAAATTAAGTTTGGATTAAAACCAAGAAAGCAAATTCCAGTAATTTCATCAATTCCATTTGTTAAAAATTTTTTCATCACAACTTCTTATTATTTAATTTCAATGAAAGATAATTAAGATAAATTGGAGGTTTAAGTGATTTATAAAGAAATTGATGAATTTGCACCTCAAATTTATTCCGAAATTGCATCACTTTTGCGTCAGTTGACGAGCGAAGCAATCAATTTTTCAAGCGAAAATTTTAAGACAATCCTAAAAAACGACAACACCTTTTTGCTTGGTGCTTTTGATGAAAATAAATTGGTTGGAATTTTAACGTTAATAATTTACCAAATTCCAACTGGCAAAAACGGCAGAATTGAAGATGTTGTTGTTGATGAAAGTTACAGAGGAAAAAAAATTGGTGAACAACTTTCTTTAATGGCAATAAATAAAGGAAAAGAATTAAATCTTGATAAGATGTTTTTAACCTCAAATCCAAAAAGAATTGCAGCAAACAAGCTTTATCAAAAAATTGGATTTCTACTTGGCAAAACTAATTCTTATTTTTATAACTACAAGAAATAGGAGATTTTGAAATGTTACAAAAATTCACGTTAAAAGAAGTTTTAGATTTTAGTGCTGAAAAGTATTCACGAAATATTGCATTATCTTCAATTGATGGTAATGGTTTAAATTACAAGGAATTTAAAGAAAAGGTAAATTCAGTTTCAACTTTTCTTAAAGATGTTGGAATTTTACCTGGCGACAAAGTTGCTATTTTAAGCGAGAATAGTGTTAATTGGGGCATTGCTTATTTTGCAATAACAACAATGGGTGCTGTTGGCGTTCCAATTATGACGGAATTTAAGTCTGCCGAAATTAAGCATATTTTGAAACATTCCGATTCCAAAGCAATTTTTGTTTCTACTAAGCAGTTTGAAAAAATTGAAGAATACGAATCAAGTGAACTTAATATTAGAATTTTATTGGATAATTTTTCTATTATTCCAAGCGACACAAAACCAGACATAATTAAATTGGCAATCGCTGAAGGATTAAAAGAATTCCAAAAAATTAAATTTGCAGCGCTAAAAATGGTTGGACTTTCAGCCAACGAAATTCAAGAAGACGATTTAGCTCTAATTTTATACACTTCTGGAACTACTGGACATTCGAAAGGGGTTATGCTAACTCACAAAAATATTACTTACGATGCCGCCGAAACTATAAAATTGGTAAATATTAAAGAAACAGACAAAATGCTTTCTATTTTGCCACTTTATCACACTTATGAAGCCACACTTGGATTAGTTACTCCAATAATGGGCGGAGCTTCGGTTTATTATTTGAACAAACCTCCAACTCCAGCGGCACTTTTGCCAGCACTGAAAATTGTAAAGCCGACTGTTATGTTATCTGTTCCATTGGTTATTGAAAAAATTTATCGAAATCGTGTTTTATCCGAAATAAATAAAAAAGCTTTAACGCGAAATCTTTACAAATTCTCTCCATTGCGAAAGAAAATGAATTCTGTTGCTGGAAAGAAATTGAAAGAAACTTTTGGCGGTAATTTAAGATTATTCTGCATTGGTGGCTCGGCTCTTGCAGCTGATGTTGAACAGTTTTTGCAAGAGGCAAAATTCCCTTATTCAATGGGATATGGCTTAACAGAAACTTCGCCTCTTGTTACTGGTTCGGATAATTTTCGCGCCAGATTTAGATCGGCTGGATATTTGTTGGATGGAATGGATATTAAAATTGATTCACCAGATAGGGATAACGGCGAAGGTGAAGTTTTAATTAAAGGTCCAAATGTTATGAAGGGTTACTTCAAAGACCCCGAAAAAACTGCTGAAGTTTTTACAGAAGATGGTTGGTTTCGTTCTGGCGATTTAGGTGTTATGGATAAAGATGGATATTTGTTTCTAAAAGGACGCTCTAAAAATGTAATTATTGGTTCAAATGGAAAAAATATCTATCCCGAAGAAGTTGAAGCCATAATTAACGAACAACGATTTGTTGCTGAATCTTTAATAATTGATAGAGATGGAAAACTTGAGGCACGTATTTATCTTAATCACGAACAAATTGGGGAAGTTTTCCAAATTGCAAAATTGACTGAATCGCAAGCTCGCAAGATAATTGATGATATTCTAAAAGAAATTTTCGATAAATCTAACGAAAGGCTTAATAGTTTTTCAAAACTTAGTAAATATGTAGAGCAAGTTGAACCTTTTGAAAAAACACCAACACAAAAAGTTAAGCGATTTTTATACTCATAATTAAAGCTGGGTTTGGCAAATTGCTAAACCCAACTTTTTTACAAAATTTATCTTATAACATTCATAATTTGCTGAGCTTGAACCATGTTATATTCAAACGCTAGTTTTTTATAATTAATCATGTCAACTATGGTTCCAATAACACACAAACCGCCAGTTAAAAAATAGAGAATTCCCATTCCAATTTGGTCAACAAGAAATCTTTGAATTCCAGCAACGCCTAAAAATCCAGCCAACGCAACCAAAAGAATTGTCTGCGGGTCGCGCCTTCTTGCTCTATAAGCATGAGCAAATTGTTGAGCTTTTTCATTTTCCATATTTTTAATTATGCCAGCAATATATGCTTGTTCTTCGCCCATTAATTCTGGTAAATAATCTAAAATATTAGCCATTTTGAACCTCCATTTGTCGTGTGTAATTAATTTTATTTCTAACTAAATTATAAATTCTCTTAACTATCAATATTATTGCGGGAATGCCGAGTGGATGTGCATTAAACGAGGCTGATAAATCGCCGTGAAAAATCATTGAAATCGATTTACCCAATCCACAACCTGGACAGTTTTCAATTCCAACCAAACTAAATAGACAGAAATCTAAATGCTTTGGAGTATAAGGGTTAATAAACGTTAGATACAACATTGCAATTAACCAAAATAATGCTTCCCAATCATATTTTTTGAAGTATTTTAACAATTTTTCTAGCAAAGTAATTTTCTCATTTTGGTTTTTACAATTGCGATTTTAGACGAACATCTATCCATTTAGTTCACAATTATAAAATAGTGATTTTGGATAGATGTTCAAAATAAATCTTAAAGTATTAAGCAAAATTAATAAGTTATATTACGCATCTGTCATGCCCGAATGCTTACATCGTGCATCCATGAATGACGCATGTTTCTATGTTTTGCGTATGTTAAAATTTAATTCTAATATCAACAGCGTGCAATTTGTTATTAACGTCAACTATTGTTGGATTAAAATCAAACTCAATAATGTTTTCGTTTTCAATTAACATTTTTGAAGCATTTTGAATTAGCAAAATCATTTCTTCCATATTTATTGGACTTTCGCCTCGCACACCAGCAAGGATTTTCCCCATTGAAGTTGATAAAATCATTTCCAAAATTTCTTCTTTTGAAATATATGCAGAACGAATTGCTGTGTCGTTTAATACTTCAACATACTTTCCACCACTTCCAAACATAATTATTGGACCAAAAGATTTATCGCGATAGCCTCCGAGCAGAACTTCGTGTTTTGTTAAAATAAATTGCTGAATTAAATATTCCTCAACCGTAAATCCGTTGTTTTCAAAATTTGATGCAATTTCATTAGCTGCTTGTAGAAGCTCGGTTCTGTTTTTAATATTTAATTTAACAGCATTAATTTCGGATTTATGAATTACGTTTTTGGAAATTCCCTTTAAAACAACTGGATAATAGTCAATTTCCAAACTGTCAATTTCATTTGCAAGTACAATTTTTTCGTTAACAATTGGAAAGTTATAATGCCTACAAACTTCGGATATTTCACTTGGTTTAATAAATCCACTTGAAAACGAAAATGTGTTTTTGTTTTTCAAATTGAACAATTGTTTAATTTCATCAACAACCGACTGCCTTTTAGCTCTTTTATTTGAATGAAATAGCAAATTTGCAATAACTTCTGCTGGGTCTTCGGGATTTCTAAAAATCGGTTTACGTGGTTCTGGAAATTTGCGATATTCTTCCCAAAATTCCGGTTTTGGCATTATTACTTGCAAAATTGGTTTTACCGATTCAATTTCATTTACTGATAACGCCACTGGAATAGGTTTTACTACTCCAGGTTCCACGAAAAGTGAAATAACCGAATCGACATTTTCATCTTCCAAAACTATTTTTATTACTGCTGGAAACGATATTTCATTTCCGTGAGGCAATAAATCAATTGGATTATTTACAGTTCCTTCAGGGTGGACAATTTGCCGCAACTTAATTTTCGTTTCTTCGCTCAAGTTTGCCAAAACCAAACCTTCTTTTTCCAGTTTGTCGGTTGCTAAAATGGAAGGTCCGCCAGCGTTTGTAACAACCGCTACTCTGTTTCCCTTTGGAATTGGAAATGATTCAAAACCATTTGCTGTGTTAAATAATTCATTTACATTCTCAGCACGGATCACTCCAGCTTGTTCAAGAAGTGAATTTACAACTCTATCCTCACTACTTAAAGCACCAGTGTGCGAAGATGCTGCACGCATTCCACTTGCCGTATTTCCAGCTTTTAGAATTACAACTGGTTTTGGAGCAAAATTTAGCAGAAATGGTTTTATAAATTCAAATCCGTTATCAAAACTTTCCAAATAGTAAGTAAGAACATTTATATTGTTATCATTTTGCCAAAACTTTAGGAAGTCATTTTCGTTCATATCAGCCTTGTTACCAACGCTAATAAAATGAGCAAATTTTAAGTCCGTTTCACGTAATGAATTCAAAATCATTGCACCAAGCGCTCCACTTTGCGATTGATAAGCAATTGTTCCATGTGCTGGCATTTCGGCAATAAATGTTGCATTTAGACTAATATTTTCTGCTGTGTTAATTATCCCCATGCAATTTGGTCCAATCATTCGAGCATTTGCATTTTTAATTTTTTGCAAAATTTCATTTTCAAGATTTTCGCCAACCTCGCCAGTTTCCTTAAATCCCGCAGTTATTAAAATTATTGATTTTACATTTTTTGCAAGTAATTCATCAATGGTTTCAATAGTAAATCGTTTTGGAACCAGCACAATTGCTAAATCGATAATTTCATCAATCTTGGCGATTGATTTATGGCAATTAAATCCGAGTATTGATTCTGAGTTTGGATTAACTGGAAATACTTTCCCAGTATAATTAAAGAGCTTGATGCTTCGTAAAATTTCATATCCAATACTCAATTCCTTTGAGGAAGCACCAGCTACGCAAATTGAGTTTGGATAGAAAAAGTTGTGAATTGATTTATCCATTTAAGTATCCTAATTTTTTAATGATTTAAACTAATAAAAAGCGTTCTTTATCCAAAATTATATATCAAATTCAATTTCAATTTAATTTCCAAAATTATGTAACCAATGCTAAGTTTATTACGTCTAAAATTGCACTTATCAAACAAAAGGAGTTAAAAATGAAAAAACTTAGTTTAGTATTTCTAATGTTATTTGCAATAAGCACAATTGGTTGCAGTTATGCAAATAATTCTATTAAAGGAAATGGAAATGAAGTTTCCAAAAATTTTGAAGTTAGTAATTTTTCGGCAGTTGATGCTTCGCACGCATACGAAATTGAACTTTCTGTTGGTAATGAAACTTCCGTTAAAATTGAAACTGATGAAAATTTAATGAAATATGTTGAAGTTTCAGTTAAAAATAACACTTTATATATTGGTACAGAAAACAATATAAACATTCGTGGAAAGATGAAAGCCTATATCACTACTCCAAATTTAAATGGAATTAGTTTATCTGGTGCGTGCAAAATTAATGCTGATGGAATTAACTCCGAAAATTTTGCAATTGAATTTAGCGGTGCCTGTAGTGGAAGCGTTTCTGGAAAATCAAAAAACGTAAATGTAGATTTATCTGGTGCTACAAAATTAAACGCTTCTGAATTAAAATCATCAAATGTAAAAGTAGATGTTAGCGGAGCTTCAAAATGTGAAATTTTTAGCGACAATTCTCTTTCAGTTGATGCTTCTGGAGCAAGTTCTGTAAAAGTTTATGGAAATCCTCAAGACTTAAAAACTGATTTAAGCGGTGCAAGTAAAATTATTTCGGAATGATTTTGAATTTGTAATTTTAACAGACTAAATTTGGTAGCAAAATCAATTTAATTAAGGAATAACATGACCACAAATCCAAAAATTGGAATTATAATGGGAAGCGATTCTGACTTACCAATTATGGAAAAAGCTTTTGCTGTTTGCAAGGAATTTGACGTCCCATTTGAAGTAAAAATAATTTCTGCCCACCGAACTCCAGATGTTCATGCAGAATATTCTAAAAACGCTGCAAATAGAGGAATTAAAGTTATAATTGCTGCTGCAGGAATGGCGGCTCATTTGCCAGGAGTTACTGCAGGACACACGCATTTGCCAGTTATTGGCGTTCCAATTAGTAGTAAAAATTTGGATGGAATGGACGCGCTTTTGGCAATTGTTCAAATGCCACCCGGAATTCCAGTTGCAACGGTTGCAGTTGATGGTGCAAAAAATGCTGCTCTTCTCGCTATTCAAATTTTAGCTGTTTCCGATTCTGAATTAGCTGAAAAGTATATTCAGTTCAAAAAAAATATGGCTTTAGAATCAATTAAAAAAAATGATGGATTAAAATATTAGATAGATTTGTTTATCGAGCGAAAAACTCATTTCGCTCGATAATTTATGGCTCAATTAGTCCATTTAATTTTCGCAGACCAATTCCAGTAATTCTTTCCGAATTCCATTCAAATGGATTTTTATATTCAGCTTTTCGCTCTTTGCAGATGCTATATTGACAAAATTTACAAAGATTAAAATCGCAATAATCCAAATGGATTTTAACTTGTGAACCTGGCAATATTTCTTGCATTTCGGCTACAATAAACTCGTCAGATTTATGTGCCTCAACAATTGTAAAATAAAATGGCAAAATTAAATGAAAATCGATAAAAATATGATTTGCCGATTTCCAAAAGCGAAGTTCGTGAATATCGATCCATTCTGGTTTTTTAACAGAAATAATTTTTTCTGTTATAATATTCATTGTCGTTGAATCAACTTCGTTCATTAAACCACCAATTGATTCGCGGACTAATTTATAACCCGTATATAAAATATTTAACGCAACAATTATTGCAATAATTGGGTCAAATATTGGAATATTTGTAAATAACACAACTCCCAATCCAACAATAACTCCAAAACTTGTGTAAACATCTGTTAAAACGTGTTTTGAATCGGCGATTAATGTAAGAGAATTTGTCCTTTTTCCAACTTTGCCTAAATAAAGCGACAAAATTAAATTTGCGAAAGAAGATGTTAGAAGCAACACAATTCCGACACCAAGTTGCGAAGGTGCAGCACCAGTAATTATTTTTTCAATTCCAGAATAAATAATAACCAATCCTGCAAGAGCAATTAAAAATCCCTCAAATCCAGCAGAAAAATATTCAACTTTTCCGTGTCCATAAGGATGGTCTTCGTCAGCGGGTTTTGAGCTAATAATTATGCTATAAAGCGCAACGGCTGCAGCAACAATATTTATTATCGACTCGGCTGCATCCGAAAAAATTGCCGCAGAATCAGTTACAAAAAAAGCAGCGAACTTGAGTGCAAAGATTATAATTCCAGCAAATAACGAGATTTTTGCAGCTCGCATATTTAACTTTTCATTTTTAAGTTGAATACTCATTTATTTATTCCCGACAAATGTGAAATATTGTTTTGGAAACAATTCCGCAGCCAAATTTGCTTTTTCTAACGAATCAAAAATTGCATAAACAGTTGAACCGCTTCCACTCATTAATGAAAATAAAGCTCCATTTTTATACAATTTGGTTTTAATTTCCTCAATTTCTGGATAAAATTTGAAAACCGATTTTTCAAAATCGTTTGTTAATTTGTTTTTCCAATCACTAATTTTTCCATTTTGGATGTTGGAATAATTAAACAAATTCTCTTTTGGAATAATGTTTGAAAACGCTTCTTTAGTTGAAATATGAATTTTTGGGTTAACCAAAAGAATTGGATAATCAATTTTAATATTCACTTTTTCGAGCAACTCGCCGCGCGATTTTCCAATTGTTGGATAATCGTACAAAAACAAAGGAACATCCGAGCCAAGTTTTAATGAAATTGATTTTAACTCTTCAAACGACAACTCCAATTTGTAAAGTTCATTTATTGCTTTTAAAATAGAAGCAGCGTCAGAACTTCCGCCACCAAGTCCTGCTCCAATTGGAATATTTTTTTTAAGCAAAATTTTGGGCGTAATTTTTACCGAAGTTTTATCTTCCAATAATTGAACTGCTTTTGAAATTATGTTGTTTTTTTCCAAATCCTTGTTTTCATCAATTAAAATTAACTCAAAATTTTCTGATTTTTCAACAGTTAAAACATCAAACAAATCATTAATTTGGTAAAAAACCGTCTCAAGATTATGATATCCATCATCTCTTTTGGATATAATATTTAATCCAATATTTATTTTAGCCGGGGCTTTTATTTCAATTATTTCCAATAGTAAATTCCTTTGTTGATTCACTAAATTACTGCTTCATTGTTGCATTGTTTTATTGTTGCATTGTTTTATTGTTGCATTGTTTACTATAACAATTTAACAATTGAGCCATTTAGCAATTTAGATTTAGCAACTTTAACTAAAAACTGATTAAAATTCTCATCTTTATTCCTCCGAAATCATTTCGCAATTGGAAGGAATTTCTGGTTTAACTAGTAAAACTTGTTCCTTTTCAATTAATACTTTTCCAGGTTCCATTCCTTTTTTCTTTCTTACAAACTTTGCCAAAGTGTACGAAACTGGAGCTGTTCCTGCAGTTTTTGCTTTTGAATAAAAAGCTGCAATCTGTGCTGCATTTTTGAGAATGCTTTTGGGAATTGCTTCTTTTGTGTTTTCAACTCGCAAAACTACGTGTGAACCGGGCAAACCTCGCGCATGAAACCAATAATCATTTTGCTTTGCAATTTTTATTGACAACATATCGTTGCTTTTACTATCTCTTCCAACAAGCACTTGATATTTGCCATCGATTAAAAATTCTCTAAGTTTTGCACCATCTGTCACTTTTTTCTTCTCGTTCTTTTTATCAGATATTTTTAATTTTAACTTTATTTCATCCATATCATCAACAGTAATTGCGTTTTCGAACTCAATTTCAATCATTTTTAGTTTATTAAATTTTGTAACCGAACTTTCAAACAATTGTTCTGATATTTTGAAATTTACTTTTTCGTCCTTTGCCTTTCCAAAATAATAATCTATTAACTCTTGTGGTGATTTTTTTGGATTCAGTTGAATTTCAACTTCTGCATTAGTTGAATAATCAACAATATTTATCGTTTCCATTCCTTTTTTGAGCAAATATCGGTTTGATAAAAGCAAATTACCAAAATTGTAATATTCGCTACTTCTGTCGCCTTTTTCAATTCTGCCTTTTAAATTATTCAGTTTGCTTGCAGTTCGTTCAATTTCCTTAAAAAGTTGTCTGGAAATCTCTTTTTTTAGAGTATTTATACTTTCAAAACGGAAGTGTTTTTGCAAAAATTTTGAAATTGCCGAATTACAATTATCAAACAATGTTTCATTTTCAGTCGGGAATGTTTGGAATTTTTCTGGTACAAACTGAATTTTTTCTTCAATTTCGTTTTCAAAAACTCCAATTTTTCCAAAATAAAGCTCTTTTAATATTTCGTTGAATAAATCCAAAATTGATTTTCCAGCCGAATATCTGAATTTCATTTCAGAAATTAACTCTTTTGGAATAAAAGAATATTCTTTTTTGATTTTTGCCAATTCAAAATTTTCGAACAAATGTTCATCAATTTTATGAAATACGTTTTCGCTTGTAAATTCAGTTTTCGCAATTTGTTCTAAAATTCCAGAATTATCTTTGCTTTTGTGCAATTCTGCAAATATTTGTCCATTTTTAACAAAATACACATTCGTATTTCCGCCCATAACCGAAAAAAACAGTTCAATATTTTCGAGACAAATTTTTATCAATCTATCATTTTTTGATATTTCGAGACTTTTTATTTTTTGAGGTCTATTCAAAACATTAAAAAATAGAATATTTTTCTTCGCTTTTCTGTGATCTTCCTTAATAATTAAAAAAGGCAAAAGTGGATTTGTTGAAATATGCAAATGTCGATAAGGATTTTCGTCCGTTGGAATTGAAAGCAACAACGAATTTTTCTCTTGCGAATAAATTTCCGTAACTATTCCACCCGATAAAATTTCGTTAAGTTCAACAATAGTTCTATTTAAATAATAGTAATTTCTTAGCATAATCAATTTAATTTATTGCTCAAATATACTAAACATAGCATGCGATTGATTATAATTTTAATAATTTGTAACTCTTTTAAAGTTCAAAGGCATTCTATTATTTTCATATCAAAGCAAAAATTATCGTGTAATTAGAAAATAAAATTTATATTTGCTATTAAAAACTTGATGATTTAATGAAAACAAAAGATAAAATATTTACTGACCCGCTTTACAATATTGTTGATTTTGAATTTGACAACAAAGTAGCAAATGTGTTTGAAGATATGCTCAAACGCTCAATTCCCGGTTATAGTGCAATAATTACGGCTGTTGGAATGCTTACAAAAATTTATTCGCAACCAAATAGCAATTATTACGATTTAGGCTCGTCGCTCGGAGCTTCGGCACTTGCAATGCGACGAAATGTTACGCATCCAAATTGCAGAATAATTGCGGTTGATAATTCCGAAGCAATGGTAAATCGTTCAAAAGATATTATTGGAATGGATAATTCGGAAACTCCAATTGATATTTTTTGCGATGATATTCGTAATTTCCCAATTGAAAAAGCGGCTGTGGTTGTGCTTAATTACACATTGCAGTTTATTTCACCCAAAAATCGCGATAAAATAATTAAAAATATTTTTGATGGAATGAATAATGGTGGAATTTTAATCCTTTCCGAAAAAATCATTTTTGAAGATAATGAGTTAAACGAACGACAAATTGCTCGTTACCATAATTTTAAACGTTTAAATGGTTACTCCGATATTGAAATTAGCAAAAAGAAAGAAGCACTTGAAAATGTTCTAATTCCAGACACGGTGGAAATTCACAAAAAACGATTACTAAATGCGGGATTCAAAACTGCTGATATTTGGCACCAAACTTTTAATTTTATTTCAATTGTGGCTGAAAAATGATTGATTATTCCAACTTTCTTAATTTTATTCAGACAAATCAATTGCGGAAATATTCTGACAATTTCCAACAGAAAATTGCAGAAGCCTCCGAGGAGACAAGCGACAATTTAAAATGGCAAAATGTAATTGATAATTTCCCCAAAATCATCCCTTCTGAAATTGATTTTTCGCAAAGTACAATTAAAATTGGAAATGAAAATGATTGCTCAATTGAGGAAAAAGAGCAACTTAGAAATTCACTCATGGAACTACGTCCTTGGCGAAAAGGGCCTTATAATTTATTTGGAAATTTTATTGACACCGAATGGCGAAGTGATTGGAAATGGGACAGATTAATTGACCACATAACTCCGCTAAAAAACAAAAAAGTTTTGGATGTTGGTTGCGGAAACGGTTATCATTGTTTAAGAATGCTTGGCGAAGATGCTAAAAATGTAATTGGAATTGACCCTTTTATACTTAGTTTGTACCAATTTAAGGCAATAGATAAATTTATAAATAGTAATTTAATGTGGTTACTTCCGTTAAAAATGGAGGATTTTCCTCAAAACACAAAATATTTTAACACAGTTTTTTCAATGGGAGTTTTTTATCACCGCCGCTCACCTTTTGAACATCTTTATGAATTACGCGATGCACTGCAGCCAAAAGGCGAATTAGTTTTGGAAACGCTGATAATTGACGGAAAACTCGGCGAAGTTCTTGTTCCCGAAGGACGATATGCACAAATGCGAAATGTTTGGTTTATTCCAACAATTTTAACTTTGGAATCGTGGTTAAAAAAATGCGGATTTGTTAATATTAGAGTAGTTGACGTAACTTCCACCACAATTGAAGAACAAAGAAGTACAGAATGGATGACTTTTGAATCGCTAAAAAATTTTCTTTCGCCAAATGATTTAACAAAAACCGTTGAAGGCTATCCCGCACCAAAACGAGCCATTTTTATTGCAAACACACAATAAATTACTTTATTGTAAAAAATAATCTGCTTAAATTATGGCGTAATATTTCTTATTTTATTTATCAATTTGGAGTAACAATGAAAAAACTAATTTCCTTAATGCTTCTTTTGTCAACTTTTTCAATCATTTTTATTTCTTGTGGCGAATCAAAACCAGAAATAGACAAAATGGCTTTAATGACAAAAGCAAACGCAGTTTTCCAACAATTGCCTGCAAAAATGCCAGGTTCAGAAAATGACACGCCAGAACTAATTGCTTTGGGTGAAAAACTTTATTTTGATGTTCGTCTTTCAAAAGAGAATAATCAATCTTGCAACACTTGTCACGTTGTTGATAATAATGGCGCTGGTGTTGATAATTTACCAACTTCTCCTGGTTCAATTGCAAAAACTATTGGAACAAGAAACTCGCCAACTGTACTTAATGCTGGTTTTCACTTTGTTCAATTTTGGGATGGACGTTCTCCTGACTTAAAAGACCAAGCAAAAGGTCCAATATTAAATCCAATAGAAATGGGAATGCCTGACGAAAAAAGTGTTGAACAAAAAATTGCTGCAATTGAAGAATATCAAACAATGTTCAAAGCTGCTGGAATTGCAATTACTTACGATAATTTAGCTGGTGCAATTGCCGCTTTTGAACGTACTTTAATTACTAAAGACAGATTTGATATGTTTTTGAAAGGCAATCCACAAGCAATTACCGATGTTGAAGCTGAAGGTTTAGCTCTTTTTATCGATAAAGGTTGCACAACTTGTCACACTGGTCCATTACTTGGTGGAAATATGTTCCAAAAAATGGGATTGTTGAAACCTTATGCCGATACAACTGACAAAGGTAAATTTGATTTAACCAAAGTAGAAGCCGATAAATATATGTTCAAGGTTCCTTCATTAAGAAATATTGCTTTAACAGCACCATATTTTCATGATGGAAAAGTTGCTGATTTGAAATCCGCAGTTACATTAATGGCTGATATTCAATTAGCTAAAACATTAACCGAAGACGAAACAACAAAATTAGTTGCGTTCTTAGAATCGCTATCAGATATTAAATTAGCTAAAGCACAGAAAAAAGTGCAATAATTGTTATTTTTTACTATCTTGGAATTGCACAAATTGTGCGTAATTTTTATAACTAAATTTAGTAGTTCTCACTACTTGCACTTAAAGTCCGACAGAATTCTGTCGGACTTTTTGTTTAAAAAGGTTTTGAATGTTATTGTGTGTCTAGTAATCTGGTTAATTGGCTTGTATTCCGTTTTTAATAATGATATCTGCATTGCACAAAATCAATTTCATTATCTTTAACAACATATACTAATCTATGCTCTTGTGTTATTCTTCTTGACCAAACTCCGCTTCCTAAATATCTCAAAGGTTCTGGTTTTCCAATTCCCTCAAATGGATTCCGCACTGTTGCTTCAACTAATTCTAATATTTTTAAAGCTATTTTACGGTCTATTTTTACCCAATAACTAAGGTCTTCTCTAAATTCGTCGTGAAAAACTGTTATTGTTTTTTCTTCCAATTTTTTATTCAAGACCAAATTCCTTTTTTAGGTCGCTTATAGTTTGTGGAACTTCTTTTCCTTCTTGAACTTTTAATAGCGTTTTTAGAAGTCTTTGAGCATTTTTAGGTGAACGAAGTAGATGATTTGTTTCTAAAATTCCAGAAAGTTCACTTTCTGAAATCATAGCAACATTTTCTGCATTTTTACGATTTATTATTACAACTTCTCGATTAAGAGAAACTTCATCCAACAGACTTGCTAAATTTTGACGCGCTTGGCTATATGTTAAACTAATTGACATTTTATATTCCTTTTTTATTGTACAACATTATTGTACATATATTTTTGAATAAATGCAAGAGGATTTTTGAGGGATGCAACGGCGGTCAATTTAGAGCAACTGTTTATTAGCGTTTATTATTTGATTTTTTCCATTTTTGATTTAACCGTAATTCTGACATAAATTTATGAATTTTTTTTAATCCATCTGTTCCAACCATACCGTAATCATTTATTCTTTTTATTTTGTTACTATCATAGGTGATTTCAAAAATACTGTTTTGGTCATCAGTCCAGTCAACAGAATACTCGTCTTCCAGTTCAGTAAAATCAATATTATTTAACAAATTAGTTATTTCCATATATGTAATTTTGCTAATTGTCGTTTCAAAGACTCCCGTTATTTCTGATGAATTTTCACCTAAAAAATTAAAATATTTAGCAATAAAAATTGCATTTTGACTTTCGTTAATCTCAATGTCAAAAACTGGGCATTGTCCATAGCACCCTAATGATTGGTATTTTATGTTCTCAATTTTATGCATTTTCTTCAAGCGAATTAACGTATAATTTTGTTTTCTGATAGTAAGGAAAGCAAGTTTTACACTTCGTTTATTAGTTCAAATATTTGTGAAGCTACTTTTTTGCCATTCGTAAAATTATTATTGAAATGTATTTCATTTTGGAAAAGAGGCCAGCGTTTTGTTGTGTTTCTTACTAGAAGAACCAACTCTGCCTCAATACTTTCAAGTTGCTTTTCGTCGTAGTTATCGAAAACCCATACAAACAATTTAATCTTTTCCATATCCTTCCATTTATATCCGTGATATCCGTTTTTGCCACTTGCATTTAATCCAAGCCTAAATCTACTACTCAATGATTGTCGAGTGATACCAATATAAAGGAACTTTTTACTCTTTTTTATAACATATAATTTATATCTCTTTTCTGTTAATGGTTTAGTAAAAGTTTCTTGAAGCTCATTTGAGTTTAGATTAAAAATTTTATCAATTTTTTTATCTCTAATTTCCAATTCAAAGGATGTGTAATTTTTTATTTCTTTCATTTTATAATCTAGTCTTTTTTTAGTAATACTTCAAAATTAAAAACCCAGAACAAACATCCCACAAAAACATATTTTCTGCATTTCTTAAAAAGTAAATTAACCAAAAAGAGAGTTTTATCCAAGAATTTTCAAAAACCATTTTTATTTTTAGTTCACAAAATATTATCGTGTTATCATATTCTATACTTCGGCAATTATGGTTGTTTGTTGCCGTTATATAGTTTTAAGCATTTTCATTTTAACCTCTTTTTGCTCTACTTCCTACAATAACTGGCGCTAAAAAAGTTGTAAATAAGACCAAAATCCAGATTTTTCCATTTAGAATGTTATAATCAGCAAATAATTTTTCCCAAGTATGACCCATTACAAAATGACCAAATATAAATTCAAAACTTATTGTTAGTAAAAGCCATAAAAATCCGATTGAAATTAATTCCTTTTTTGAGAAATCACTATTCAAATAACGTAGAAAAAGAAAAGTTGCAAAAAGTAATAATAAAATGAGTGAAATTGTGCTTAAAATATGTCCAATAGAACTTCCCAAATTTGGAGTAATTACAAATTCACGAAACATTCCGTTAATAATTGCAATAATTACTAAAATGAACCACATCAAAATGCTTTTCAAAAAAATCTTTGCTTTCATAAAAACTCATAATTATTTTAGAATTTTAGGTAATCAAAACTATAATATTGCTCAAGTCTTTCCAATTTAATTGGATTAAAATATATTTAATAAAAGAGTAGTATATTTACATACTTAAAAAGACAACAAGTCTTAAATATTTTTACATTATTAGAAAAAAAGATTGTTTCACTTTTCCAACAAAATTAGAAACAATAACTTAACAGATAGGAAAGTTCAAATTGAATAAATTAGATAACAAAAACCACTTAATAAATGAAAAATCGCCATATCTTTTGCAACACGCCAATAATCCAGTAAATTGGTTTCCCTGGTGCGATGAAGCTTTTGAAAAAGCACAAACCGAAAACAAGCCAATATTTTTATCAATTGGCTACTCAACTTGCCATTGGTGCCATGTTATGGAACACGAATCGTTTGAAGATATTGAAGTTGCGACCGAAATGAACAAAACGTTTATTTCAATAAAAGTTGATAGAGAAGAACGCCCTGACATTGACAGCATTTATATGACGGTTTGCCAAATGCTTACTGGAAGCGGTGGCTGGCCACTTACAATTATAATGACGCCTGACAAAAAGCCATTTTTTGCTGGCACTTATTTTCCCAAAGAAACGCGTTTTGGAAGAATTGGGATGCTTGAATTATCAAAAAAAATTGCCGAAAATTGGATTAGTGAAAGAAGTAAAATCGATTTTTCTGCCGAACAAATTACTGAAGCCGTTAAAAATCAGAACAATTCTGTTGGTAAATTGCAAATAACCGAAGAGGCAATGGCAAACGCATTTGAGCAGTTTAAGTCGCGATTTGATTCTAAATTTGGTGGTTTTGGTTCATCTCCAAAATTTCCTTCGCCACATAATTTAACTTTTTTACTCCGCTATTGGAAACACACTGGAAATTTAGATGCTTTAAATATGGTTGAAAAAACTCTTTCGTCAATGCGTTTGGGTGGCATTTTTGACCATGTTGGATTTGGATTTCACCGTTATTCAACTGACCGCGAGTGGTTTCTTCCTCATTTTGAAAAAATGCTTTATGACCAAGCTCTTCTTATTAATGCTTATACCGAAACTTTTCAAGCAACACAAAATGAAAAATATTTAACTGTTGCAAATGAAATTATTGAATACGTTTTGCGTGATATGACTTCGCCCGAAGGCGGATTTTATTCCGCCGAAGATGCTGATAGCGAAGGCGTTGAAGGCAAATTTTATGTTTGGAATGTTGACGAAATTCGTAATATTTTGGACGAAAAAGATGCACAACTTTTTATTACAACATTTAACTTAGAGCAAGATGGAAATTTTTCGGAAGAATCAACAAAAACAAAAACTGGCGAAAATATTCCATTTTTGAAATACGATTTGGAAACAACTTCAAAAAGAATTGTCCTTGAACAAGCCGAATTGGGAAAAAGGTTAGAAAATATTAGAAAAAAGCTATTTTTAGAAAGAGAAAAAAGAATTCATCCATACAAAGATGATAAAATTTTAACTGATTGGAATGGATTAATGATTGCCGCGATTTCAAAAACTGCACGAATTACGCAAAGCACAAAGTTAATTGACGCTTGTGTTAAATCAATGCAATTTATTTTAACAAACTTGCGGGAAAAAGATGGCAGATTGTTGCATCGTTATCGCGATAGCGAATCCTCAATTAAAGCAACGCTTGATGATTATGCTTTTGTAATTTGGGGTTTGTTAGAGTTATATGGAACTACTTTTCAAACAAATTATTTAAAAACTGCTATTGAATTCCAAAATATCCAAAATAAATATTTTTGGGATGAAGAAAATTTTGGATATTTTTTAACAGCAAATGACGCTGAAAAATTGCTAACAAGAAGCAAAGAAGTTTATGATGGTGCAATTCCTTCGGGAAATTCTGTTTCGTTCAATAATTTGTTAAAATTGTCGCGACTAACTGCAAACTCAACTTTTGAAAATTTTGCTTCCAAAATGAGTGCTTCATTTTCCGAAATTGTAAATAGAGCACCAAGTGGAACAACAATGATGTTGCAAGCGGTAAATTTTGCAATTGGAAATCCTTCAGAGGTTCTAATAATTGCCGAATCGGAAAACCAACTGACAGAAGAATTGTTGAAAACATTGAATAGAGCTTTTATTCCAAACAAAGTTGTAATTTTGAAAACCAAAGCAAATGAAAGTGAGCTTTCCCAAATTGCTCCATTTACCCAAAATTACAATATTTTGGAGGGAAATCCACTAATTTATGTGTGCAAAAATTACAATTGCAATCTTCCAACAAATGAAATTAAGGTTGCACTTGAAATGTTAAACTAACATTTTGTAATAAAACCACGACTTTTTCAGTGAATTGTATTAAATTTGAAAAAAGAAAATTATTTGAAATGCTTACAAAAGATAAATTACCACATATAATAAGTCTTGTTGATGATGAATCGGAAGAAGTTCGCGATTTTGTTTTGAAAGACTTAAACGATTACGGCACTGATTTGGAAAGTGATTTGGTTGAGTTTTCCGATATTCTCAACCTAAATAATTTGCAGGCTATTAAGCCAATTATCGAAAAAAACCGTCGCGAATGGCTTTGGGCAAATTGGAAAACTTGGTATTCGCCTTTTTCCGAATTGGAAAAAATTGAAACGGCGATGAATATTATTTCCAAATTTCAACTTGGAATTTTGCAGCAAACTACTCTTTCAATAAAATTAGATATTATTGCTGGAAATTTCATGAACCTTTATCCTTATGGAAATGAACTGGATTTGTCATATTATCTTTTCAACATCCTAAATCTTAGAGGAAATAAAGAAGATTATTACAATCCTTTAAATAGCAATCTTTATTACACTTTTGAAAGTGGCGTTGCTCTTCCAATAACTTTGGTTTTAATATTTATTTTAGTTGCTGATAGAGTTGGGCTAAAAGTTGTTGGATGTAACTTTCCGGGACATTTTTTAGCCAAAATTGAAATTGATGGTGAAATGATTTTAATCGATTGCTTTAACGAAGGAAAAGTTATATTCGGTTCCGACTTAAGTGATTTAACCGATGATTCGCAAGAAGCATTAGCAACAATCATCAACGCTCCGCTTTCGGCTCGCACAATTATTAAGCGAGTTTTGAGCAATTTGATTAACGCTTATAAAGAAAAAGGCGATGTAGTTCATCAACAATTTTTTAAAGAATTGATGCTTTCAGCACCTTTACGCTAAACGATTCAAAATTTTTGACTTTCTTATTCCTCAAAAATTTCAAATTCTTCATCATTCGGACGAAGTTGGTCAAACATAGAACGAAGTGCATTAAATGCAGCTTGACTTCCGCGATGTGCTGCTTTTCTGTAATAATTTGCGGCTTTTGCTTTGTCTTGTTTCACATTTAATCCTTTTTCATAGCAATAAGCCAAAGCTGCTTGAGCAGAAACCGAGCCTTCTTCTGATGTTTTTTCTAATAATTCGATGTATTTTTTTTCAGTGTTTCCTTGTTGAATTTTGGCAAAAGCGATACGCACTTTAGCCTCAACACTACCAAGTTCAGATGCAATATTCCAATATTCAATTGCTAAATCTTTGTCTTGTTTAACCAAAGTTCCTGAAAAATAGCAAAGTCCAATTTCAATTATGGAATAAACATGCTTTAATTCCACACCTTTTTTAAGCAACAACAATGCTTGCTCATCAGTTAGTTGATAATCAAGTCCAAGAGCTGTTAAACCAGCCCAAACATACATAGCGTTAGGGTTTCCTTTATCGCTTTCCTTTTTAAGCACATCATAAAAAGCTTTGCTTTGACTTAGTTTTATCAAATATTCAGCGGCTTTTCGCGAACCAAGTCTGAATGCATGAATGTAATTTACAGCAGCTTTTATGTTATTTTGCTCAACTAAAATGCCTTCTTGAAATGCTCGAGCGGAAATTAACAATGCTTCCGGACTTCCCTTGCTACCAGCATAATTGATAAGTCCAATTCCAGTTGTATCGGATGATTTAATTGAATCGTCAAATTTGTTAACTCCAAGCATTTCTTTTAATTCTTTATTATTCTTTTCCAAAATCATATTAAGATATTTACGAGTATCATTTTTGGAAACTGTATCTTGCTCAAGATTGATAAAATCGAGTTCCCAATCCTTTCCCCAAACAGCCGATTGAGAATTTGCATCTGCCGAAGTAACAATTGCTTGCGAAGATGCATTTATTGTTTCATCAGCTTCGTGCGATTTTTCTGGAAGCACAATTCCCATTTTTTGAAAATCTTTAATAGTTTCTTTTGCTGGTTTAAAATTTTGGTCGGCTGATTTTTTTATCCAATAATATGCTTCAGAATAATTACGATTTACAACTAAATTGTCGGTTAGAAATATTCCATAAACAAACTGAGCTTCTGGCATTCCATTTTTTGCTGCAGCTTTAAAATAATTATAAGCCTCAAACGGACTCCATTCAATGCCAATTCCACTATTTAACATAATTGCGTAATTAAACCAAGCCACTGTTAAATTTCGCTTAACCGCTTGTTGAATCCACTGAATTGCTCGCAAAGTATCTTTTGGCATTCCCTGTCCAGTTAAATACCGCAAACCAAGCTCGTGTTGAGCAAATGGATCGCCACTATTTGCTTTATTTTGCAAAATATAGGCAGTCATTAAAGGATATGTTTGATATTTTGGCTGCAACAACGGATAAGAATGATTGTGTGGCCACTTTTGCTTAATGGCTTTACTAATTGTGGAATCTTGTGTTTGAGCCGATAAACTTCCAACAAGCAAAAAGAGAAACAAATAAATTACTGTTCGCAAAACATATCCTTTGAAAAAATTAAAAAGCAACAGCTATTTAGTGATATAATTATATTTCTGCAAATAATAATTGGGTAATTATTTTAGCATTTTACTAAAAGTAGTTGTATTTACGCCATGATTTGAAGAATAAGATGTAGAATCCATAAGATTATCAATTATAAAAAGTCCCATTCCACCTTCGGGTGCGGTTGACAAATCATCTGGGTTAAATTGAAGTTTTGGTTTGTCAAAATTAGTGCGAGGAATTCCGGTTTCCAAAATGCTTATTTCAACTTTAATTTGTGAAATGCTCACAATTACATCAATGTTATTTCCAGCTTTTTCAAGATACGAGTGTTCAATTGAATTGTTTAAAGCTTCCATTAATGAAATAAGTATTGGATCTATGATATCTCTCTCTATTCCTTCTTCTGTCAAAAATAATTTAATTTTTCTTGACACCATAGAAATATTATGATATTCACTTGTAATTGAAAATTTGTTTATAGCCATAATTAGAATATATTTTGTTTGTGCTAAAATATATATATTTAATAAGATTTAAAACTATTGTTGAATATATTTTACGCTAATTGTATATATTTCTATACAACTCAATCAAAGACCTTTTTTAAAATGCTCCGTTTTCACTCATTTTCGCAATATTCATGTTTGGCACTTCAATTGCAAATTAAATTCACAATTTATTGGAGTTAAAAATGAAAAAAATATTACTAACTATCTTATTATTTCCAATTTTACTATTTGGGCAATATAATAGTGCCGCTTTTAATTTTGGATATTTTAATCCATCAGCGATCGATGGCGGACTAATTCTTGGTTACAAAGGTGAAAAATTTGCAGATCGAAATTTGAGCTTTGGTTGGAATGTGAGTTGGTTTCACAAACAATATATTGACCAAGTTTTGCTAAGTGAGGCAGAAAAATATTACGACGTTCTTGAAGGCTCCCTGATTGAAAACAAAGCTACTACAAATCTGCATTCAATTCCAATTATGGGTTCAGTTACTTCATACTTTCCATTTACGCCTTTTGCTGACATATTTGTAACTGGTGGTGTTGGTCTTGAGGGATTGATAATTTCATACAATAATTTACAAAACGAAACCGAAAGCGATATTAAAACCGCGTGGGATATTGCTTGGGAAATTGGGACTGGAATTTCTTATAAATTGGGTAACCGCTCACGATTTTATGGCGAACTTTCCTATCACGATTCAAATCCAAGTTGGAATTTTAAGGTTTATGATCCAAATACAGGCGAAACAAGATTTTTAGAACAGACTTTTGATATGAGTGGCGTTGCGCTAAAATTTGGAGTCAAATTTATGTGGTAATTTTCCCAATAACAAAAACCAGAGGGCTTATCCGACACTTAACGGCTTTATTGTGGAAATTTATTTTTAGATTTCCACAATAATTTTTGTTACATAATTCTATTCTTTTTACTATTTTCCAATTCATAAACCTAAAAACAAGGATTTTTTATGAAATATATTATATTTTTTTCGTTCTTTTTTACTTCATTTCTTTTTTCACAAGATATGACAAATATGCGAGAATATTATTTTGTTGAATTATTGCGAATACCTGATAGACCCGTGCTTGATAGCACAACAACTATGAAAATTCAAGCAGCACATTTAAATAATATTGATAGTCTCTATAAAGCTGGAAAACTAGTTCTTGCGGGACCTTTTGGTGATAATAAAGGTGGTGGAATTTTTGTTCTTAAAGCAAGTTCGTTGGAAGAAGCAACGCAAATGTGCGAATCTGACCCAGCAATTAAAAATAAACGCCTGAATTACACAATTAGACCTTGGTGGACTGATAAAACATCGTTTACTGCTGAAAAGGATTAGATTTTTGTCAATTTTAAGTTGAATTGAATTTTATTTTTTTAGTTCAAAATCAATAAAAACTGGCATGTGGTCGGATGGAAATTTTTCATCAAATTGGTCAAAAACAATTGAATGCAATAAAACATTTACTTTTGGCGAAACGAAAATATAATCGATTTTCTCGCCTTCGGTTATTTTATGATTAAATCCATTAAATGTAATATTTTGTCCAACATTTTTATCCGTTTCAAACTGCGAGTCATTTAATAATTTGGAATTTATCAGATTTTTATAACCTTCAAAATCAGAAGTGAAGTTAAAATCGCCCATTAAAATAATTGGATAACTTTGAGACAATTCCTCAATTTTTGATAAAATTAGCTTTACACCTTCATTACGAGCCAAAATGCTTTGATGATCTAAATGTGTATTCATCACAAAAAGAGTATCTTTTTTGATTTTATCTATAATAACAGCCCATGTTGCAATTCTTTTGTAACTTGCACCCCAACCCAAAGAAGGAATTTCTGGCGTTTCTGAAATCCAAAATGTGCCATTGTTTTCAACTGAAAACTTATCAGAAATAAACAAAGCACTAAATTCGCCTTGCATTATTCCATCATCTCGTCCAACGCCAATTTGCTTAAAGTTGCTAAATGTGTTTGCCAAAAATTCAATTTGAAGATAAACTGCTTCTTGAACTCCAAAAATATCTGGGTTTTTCAGCATAATTAATTTTGCTAAATTATCCTTTCTTAAATCCCATTCCTCGCCAGGATTGTTATTTGCATATCTAATATTATAGGTTAAAATGCGAGTAGTTTGTGAAAAGGTAGAAATTTGGGAAAATAAAACAAATAATACAAAAAGTGCTTTTTTCATTTATTTTCCCAAATTAAAAGTTGGAATTCTATAATTTTTTAATCTTTTGTATAAACACGAACGTAATCAACTTCCATTTTTGCTGGAAGACAAGAATTATCAATACCTTGCATTGCACCCCAATTTCCACCAAAGGCTACATTTAAAATAAGATGAAATCGTTTATCAAATGGCCATTCTGCAGAAGTGTTGTTTTCGTTAGCAAAACTGAAATATTTTTGGTTATCAACAAAAAAATCAATTTTTGTTGAATCCCATTCAATAGTGTAAACATGAAAATCTGTTGATGCGGTTGGAATAACAATTTGAGACGATTTTTGAGTTCCAATTGAATGATTATAAGATTGTGTATGAACCGAGCCGTGAATTCTGTTTTGGTCATATCCAACATGTTCCATAATATCAATTTCGCCACTTGCGGGCCAACCGCCATAAACCCAATCTGTAGGCAACATCCAAATTGCGGGCCAAGTTCCAAGTCCTGATGGAATTTTTGCTTTAACATCAACTTTTCCATAAAGCCAATCGCCTTTTTCGCGAGTAACTAAGCGAGCAGAAGTATATTTAATTGCGGCATTTTCATAATATTGAGCTTCTATTTCAAGTTTTCCATTATTAACACGAACATTAACTGAATCGGAAGTATAATATTGAAGTTCATTATTTCCCCAACCGTGTCCACCAATATCATATCCCCATTTTGAATCATCTGGTTTTCCGTTAATATCAAACTCATCATTCCAAACAAGAGTATAACCTTCAACTTTGGTTGAATCTTCGACATTTGGCTCTGTAATATTCTTATCTTTACTGCATGCAAATGCAAGACTTGAAAAAAATATTACTAATAAAACTACATTTTTCACTTTCATTTTGTTCTCTTTCTATTAAAAATTATTATTTAGTCTGAAAACGAGTCACAAATAAATGCGACTCGTAAATTGCTACCAAAAGATGGAATAAAGAATTACAAGCAATATTAAAATTGTATATGAACTAATGTTAAATACTGAATCGGTAATAAACAAATTAGCAGTTAATTGAATTCCTTTTGGGTCATCCACTTCAACTGAAGTTGTCATGCTAACACCAGCAATAATTGCTAAAGTAATCAAAAATGTGTAAAGCATTTGATCCAAAAATGGAAGATTTGCACCTGGCAATTTTAGTAAAAACGCTACAACTATTGATAAAATAATTCCAATTATTGCTGCTTTGTTTGTGGTTTTTTTCCAGAATAAACCCATAATAAATACTGCAAGTACACCAGGACTAACTAAACCAGTATATTTTTGAATATATTGGAACATTTGCGGAATGCTTCCTAAAAAAGGAGCTAAAAATACTGCAATAACAAGTGCAACAGTTGCTGTAACTCTACCTACATTTACCAATTTTGTTTCACTTGAGTTTTTACCGATGTAAGGTTTATAAATATCCATGGTAAATATTGTTGAAGTAGAGTTTAACATTGAAGCTAAGGAAGAAACAATAGCTGCAACCAAAGCTGCTAAAACAAATCCTTTTAATCCAACTGGAATAAATACTGAGATTAACCATGGATAAGCTTTATCGTAATTAATTGAGCCATTTGCATTTGTAAAAGCTTCTTGAACGCCAGGAATTATTGTAGTTCCTTCTGGTTGCGAAAACATAACATAAGCAACAATACCAGGAACAACAACTATAAGTGGAACAATCATTTTTAAGAAAGCTGCAAATGCAATACCACGTTGAGCTTCTTTTAGCGATTTTGCAGCCAATGTTCGTTGAATAATGTACTGGTTAAATCCCCAATAATAAAGATTTGCGACCCACATTCCACCAATTAAAACTGCAATGCCTGGCAAATTAAAAAACTCGGGATTATCTCGTGATAAAATCATGTGAAATTTATCACCAGCCGTTTCATAAATATGTGAAAGTCCATTCATAATTCCACCAGCTGGTGTAACGGCATTAAGTGCAATTATTGAAGTGATTAAACCACCGATAATTAAAAGAGCAACTTGAATAACATCAGTCCAAGCCACTGCAGCTAAACCACCATATAAAGAATACGCTGCTGCGATTAATGCAAGTCCAATAATTGAGTACATTAGTAAACTTCCATCGCCAGTTCCAATAATTGTGTCAATAGCTTTTCCACCAAGGAATAAAACTGAAGTAAGATTTACAAACACAAAAAGAGCTACCCAAAATACTGCGAGAATTGTTTTCAAATTGGTGCTAAATCTTTTTTCAATGAATTCAGGAATAGTATAAAGTCCTTTTTCGATAAAAATTGGAAGAAAATACTTCCCAACAATTATCAATGTAATTGCAGCCATCCATTCGTATGAAGCAATTGCAAGACCGATAGCAAAACCAGAACCTGACATTGCGATAAATTGTTCTGCCGAAATATTTGCGGCAATAAGTGAAGACCCAATTGCCCACCAAGGTAAAGACTTACTTGCCAAAAAGTAATCGGTAGAATCTTTTTCTTTCCCTTTTTTCTTGCGGGAAACCCAAAGTCCTAAAGCGACAATTGTAAATACATAAAGTCCAAAAACTATAAAGTCTATAAAAGAAAATGTCATGTTAACTCAAAGTTTAAAATTGTGAAGCTCCACCTAAGTGGAACAAATGTTCTTAAATTTGTAAGAGAAATATTAATTCGCCAATTTTGGTTTAAATCCTTTCCAACCATAATAAGCAATGTACATATAACACAAAACTGGAATAAAAAATGCATAGTGAATTCCAATAGTATCAGCAAAATAACCTTGTGAAAGAGGAATTAAAGCACCACCAACAATAGCGGTACAAAGAATTCCAGATGCTTGTCCTGTGTGTTTGCCAAGTCCGTCAATTGCAAGAATGAATATAGTTGGGAACATAATTGAATTAAATAAACCAACCGTAAGAATTGACCACATTGCAAGTTGTCCAAATGAAAACATTGAAACAATCACGAGAACTGCAGCTGCTAAAGCATTAAAAGTAAGTACAACATTGGGTTTAATTTTGCGTTGAATAGCAGAACCGACAAATCTACCAACCATTGCTCCGCCCCAATAGAACGAAACAAATTTTCCAGCATCGGCTTCTTTTAAGCCAGCAACAAAATCTTGCCCAAGATAACTTACTAAGAAAGAACCAATAGAAACTTCACCTCCAACGTAAACAAAAATTGCTAAAGCACCAAGAACCAAATGTTTGTATTCCCAAGCACTTTTTTTACTATTACTTTCAACAACCTCAGCATCAGAAGATTGAGCTGCAGCTTCAACTTTTGGTAATTTTATAACTGCAAAAATTGCGGCAATTATAAATAATGCTGCGGCTAAACCAAGATATGGTAATTGAACAGCACTTGCTTCAGCTAATTTATAAGCAGAAATTTGGTCTGTGGTCATTATTTTCAATTCTTCTGCTGTTTTGACAGCAAGAGATAAAATTAGAAGTGAACCAAATAATGGTGCAATTGTAGTTCCAAGTGAATTGAAAGCTTGTGTTAAGTTTAATCTACTTGAAGCTGTTTCTGGTTTTCCAAGAATTGCTACATAAGGATTTGCGGCAACTTGCAACAAAGTAATTCCGCTTGCAAGAATAAACAAAGCAAACAAAAACATTCCAAATGATTGATACCCTGCAGCAGGGTAAAACAACAAACTTCCAATTCCAGCTGTAATTAATCCAATAACTATTCCGTTTTTATATCCTATTTTTTCAACAAGCATTCCAGCTGGCAAGGAAACGAGTGCATAAGCAGTAAAAAAGCTGAATTGAATTAACATAACTTGAGTGTAACTCAAAGTAAAAACAGCTTTTAAGTGTGGAATTAAAATGTCGTTTAAGCAAGTAATAAATCCCCACATAAAAAACAATGTAGTTAAAATTGATAACGCAAAAGTATAATTCTTATCAGAACCTGAATGTGTTTTTGTGTTCGAAGCAAAAGTGCCTGAAGCCATAAAATCTCCTATTTTTTAACAAAGAATTTTTGTGTTAATTCGCCAATTGTTACTTGGTATTCACCCGGTTCAACAATGCGCTTAATTTCTTGATTGATAAATGACAAATTTTCAGAAAATAGTGCAAATTTAATTGTTTCGGTTTCACCTGATTTAAGATTCACTTTCTTAATTCCTTTATTTGTCTTTAAATTGTAGAATTAACGTCATAAAATAATAAATCAATGGATTCTTTTCCTTTACATTTTCCTATCTTCTTAACTTCAACATTAATTCTTGTTGTTTCATTTAAATTTTAATCCGTTCCTAATATTTGCAAATTGATTAAATCAATTAGTAGTATAACTTAACCCAAAATCATATGGGAATAAAGGTTCATAAACTTTATCACCTATATTTATTGGAATTTGTGTCATATCTTTTGGCCAAGTAACTGGCAATTTTCCGCTAAAGTTAACATCGCCAAAAATAACATCAGCAACGCCTTGTCCTTCTGTTCCAGGCAACCAAGCTGCTACAAAAGCATTTGCATCTTCAATTGCTGAATTGACAATTAAAGGTCTTCCAGAAAGCAAAACTACAACAAATGGTTTTCCACTTTTCTTTAGGTTTTTAATCAATTTGGTATCTTCGGCATTAAGACTTAAATCTTTTCTATCGCCAAACATTTCTGCATAAGGATCTTCGCCAACAACTGCAATAATTACATCGGCATCTTTTGCTCCACTTGCATCTTTAGAATATGTAACTTTTGTAGTTTTGCTAACAGTATTTTTAATTGCTGCTAAAATAGTTGTTCCGCCTTTCATAACTTCGCCATGCTGTCCTTGCCACGAAATAGTCCAACCACCACATTGCATTCCAAGATTATCGGCACCATTTCCTGTTACAAGAATGTTTCCTACATTTTTAGAAATTGGTAAAACATTATTTTCATTTTTAAGCAGAACTAACGATTGTTGCACGCACTGCCTTGCAACTTCGCGGTGTTCTTGTGAACCAACTTTTGAAAGTAATTCTGCATTTGTTTTATTTTTGTTGAACAAATCTAAATTGATTTTTGCAGTTAATATTCTTCTAACTGCATCGTCAATTCTACTCATAGGAACTCTATTTTCGGCAACAAGCTCTTTTAGTTTTGTAATAAAATCGATATAAGTATTTGAAGGTAACCCGTTTTCGCCAATTTTACCTTGAGCAGCAGGACCGTTAGGAATCATAATCATATCAAGCCCAGCATTGATAGCTTTTTCTATATCGTCTTTATAATTAAGCGATAATTGATCAATTGCTGCCCAATCTGAAACAACAAATCCTTTAAAACCTAACTCAGTTTTAAGCAAATCGTTAATTAAGTATTTATTTCCGTGAAGTTTTTCACCGTTCCAACTATTATAAGAAGCCATTATTGAACCAGTGTTTTCTTTTATTGCAGAAATGTAACCAGCTAAATGGATGTTTCGCAATTCTTCTTCGCTAACTTCAGTATTACCTTGATCAACGCCATTTGTTGTTCCGCCATCGCCAACATAATGTTTAGTACAAGATAAAATGGCATCTGTAGCTGATAAATCAGTTCCTTCTAATCCTCTAACTGAAGCAGCACCTAATTCTGCAACAAGAGTTGGATTTTCTCCAAAACTTTCATAAGATCTTCCCCAACGTTCGTTTCTTGTAACAGCAACGCAAGGTGCAAAAGTCCAATGAATTCCTGTGCCAGCAATTTCTCTTGCAGTAATATTAGCTGCTTTTTTAACTAGCTCGGCATTGCGAGTAGCTCCTAAAGCTATATTATGTGGAAATACAACGGCTCCATTAATATTGTTGTGACCATGCACTGCATCAATTCCAAGAATTAACGGAATTGCCAAACGTGTTTTTAGAGAATAAGTCATTAACGAATCAGATATTTTTGCCCAACCAGCAGCAGTTATATCGTCTACTTCTGAACCACCACCCCAAAGAACAGAGCCGATAAAATATTTGTTAATGTCGTTAAAATCTTGAAACGCCATATAATCGACTTGCGTCATTTGTCCAATTTTTTCATCAAGAGTCATTTTGCTTAACAACTCGTTTACTTTTTCTGATGTTGGAACTGGTTCTTTTTGTGCAGTGCAAGATGTTGAGAGAAGCATTACACTTAACAATAAGCTAAATAGAGTAATTTTCATTTTTTCCTCGGATTACTTTAGTAGTATCATTTTTTTTGTTTTAATAAAATTTTCGGATTGAAGTTGATAAAAATAAACCCCACTAACTAACTCTTTTCCAAAATTATTTGGACTAAATTCCACGCTGTGTTTACCAGCAATTTGAGTTTGATTAATTAAAGTGGCAACTTCATTACCGAGTACATCAAATATTTTAAGTTTTACATCGCTTTTTTGTTGCAATGCATATTCAATTTTTGTTGATGGATTAAAAGGATTTGGATAATTTTGAAACAACTCATATTTGTTTAACATATTGTTATTTATGTTAATTGAGTTTGGATTTGGGGTAACTTTTATTCCACTTAACACTACTTTATCTGTTTCTGGAGATAGAATTATTTCGAGAAGTTCATCTTCTACTGTTATGTTTGTTTTAAAATCGTATGCAGCATTTTTTCCAACTTCAGCAAAAACATCAACATTATCGGCAACTTTTTTATCTTCAATTGTAATATCAAAAATTCTTTTCCCAGATGAATCAAAATATTTTTCTGCAAACATTAGGGTAACGTCATATTGGTCATTTGGTAATTTGATAAAATATTTTTTAGTTCCCTCGCCGTCAGTAAGATAAATTAAATCTTCTGTCGTATTTGCAATTTGGATATTTGATGCCCAAGCCCCATCTTCGCTATCTAAAAATCCGTATTCAAGAACTTCATTCCAATCTTGATCAGGCAAATATCCATTAACAGAGCCTCCACCAACATTTATTTGAATTGGAAAATCTGGAGTGATGGTAGGAATAATTGTTTTTGCAACTGAAGCAATTGTATTTCCCCAGAAATCCTTAATATTCATCAAAATAAGATTAGTTGAGGTTGTTGGATTGAAATTATTAGTTGTAAGAGTAACTTTTGTAAAATCTTTTGATAATTCAGCGGAAACAACACTTCCTCCAGAAAGTAAATAATTAGAGGTTGCTTCAGCCGATTCTTTGCTTAGTTCTTCCGAAAACTTGACTTCTATGTTTCCGTTGCTAAAAGCTTTTGCCCAAATGACTACTGGCTTTGCAACATCCTTATATCCGGTGTTTGTATCATCAGTTAAGCATAAAATTAATTTTCCATCTTTAAAGACAACATTTTCTGGAAGGAAATCGCACATATTGCCTTGGAAAGTGTGAGTAGCCTTTCCCCAGCGAGTTGCATCATAAGAATCAAAATTATCTCGCCATTGAGGAGTGAAATTATTATCAGTTCCATAATTACCGGCTCCAGGCGTATATGATGAATAGCTTACCCAATCATATTGAGCAAATGTTGGTAGCGAATAATCACTCCATTCACCAACCCAATTTGTATATTCTGGATTCCAAATATTCATCATAATTTTTTGTGATAAATTCAATCCTTCAATATGAGTACCAGTTTGTCTGTGAACTTCTACAGAATCTATAAACCACGCAACATATTCTGGAGTCCATTCAAATGCGTATGTGTGAAATTCCTCGTATTGATTAAAAATAATTGGTTCATTTCTAGCATGATTAATTTGTCCACGAGTTATCGGATTGAATTGAATCATATCATCATATCGACCAATATTTTCAATATCTATTTCATTCCAATCAGCAGTAGTAGTAATTTCGTGATAAGTAAAGAATGAAGAAATTACGCCAACACGATTAGCGGGCATCATGCTCACTTCAAATCGTCCATAAAGAAAAGTGCTAAAAGTTCTATATTCTGCACCTTTGTATTCCTTTCCGAATAATTGAATTGAAAGCGATAATAAAAATAGAATCAGAATTTTGTTTTGGTTCAATATTTTACTCATAGAAACTCATATTAACAATCATAATTAAAAAACTTTGAGATGATTTCCAACAATATTTTAGATGAATTAAAAGACACTCCATAAATAGGAGCATCTTTTAATTCAATAATTTTAGAAATCAATTCCAACAGAAACTTTGTGAATAGAAGTAAGAATTCCAAAATCTTGATAAGCATAGTCAATGTGTAAAGCAACATTTCCTAATAATTTTTGCTTAAATCCAGCACCGAGAGCAAATGATTCTTGAGAATTATCAAGGAACAAAGTTTTATAACCACCACGAAGTGCTATTACATCGTTAAAGACATATTCACCACCAACATTTAAGCTTTCGTAGTTATCATTTGGATGTTTTGCATCAACATCAACAACCAATTTGTGCATTTCGGTATCGAAAACCTTATATGAAAAACCAAGAACATAGTTAAGTGGTAATGACCAACTTCCTGTTGAATATTCGCCAGGTATTCTGTCGTTATTTCCAGTTGTTCCATCATCTTGATCATACAAAATTACATTGGATGTTCCAGTTAATTGCAATTTTGTTCCAAGATTTGTGATTGACATACCAATTGTTAATCCTTCAAAAGGAGTGTCGTAGAGAATTCCCATATCCATCGCAAAGGCAGTTCCAGATGTATTCCAAATTGTTTGTTGAATAACTTTTGGATTAAAACCAATTGAAAATTCTTGAGTTAAATTTATCGCCCAGCCAAGACTGAATGCCACGTCAGAAACCGAAAATACAGATCCGGTTCCATCTGGTTCATCAACAGTTGTTACGTTCATTTCACCATAGTTTGAGCCAATAAAACTAACACCAACTGTACCAAAATCACCAAGACTAATGCTTCCAGCAATAAAATTGTAGCTTAAGTCAGCAATCCATTGTGTATGGTCAAAAATTACGGAAGTACCTTCTTGGCGTGCAATGCCGGCAACATTCCAAAACATTGAGGATGCGTCATCGGAAACGGCAACAAAAGCGCTTCCCATTCCAGTACCTCTTGCACCTTGACTCACTTTTAGAAATTGTGCAGCTGTTGTTCCTCGTTTAGAAACATTAGCAACATATTGTGCGTTAATTTCAAAAGCCACAAAAATAAAAACGAGTAATGTTTTAATAACTAATTTATTCATTTTCAACATCCTTATTTAATTAACGCAAACTTATTAATATACTCTCCAACGTTTGGAGCTTCTACGTGGTAAATATAAAGTCCACTTGCTACATCCATACCATCTTCAGAGACCAAATTCCATTCCAATGAACCGTTTGTAGGTGAATATTCTTTAACCAACTCTTTTACTAAATCGCCAGATACAGTATAAATTTTAATTGTACACTCAGCAGGCAAGTTTATAAAATTAATTTTTCTTTCACCGCGTCCAGTTTGGTTAAGATTACGTCTTTCCCATCTTGCAGCAGCAATATATGGATTTGGTACAACGGATATTTTATCCAATCTTTCTTCCGCCAAATTTTGGTCAACAGAAGCAGCTTGAGTGCTGAAGGTAAAATAATCACCTTGTGTAAATTGTTTAGTTGTTTTGAATTGGAAAACATCTCCACCAACTGGTTCTTTAGGTTGAACATTTGGAATTCCTGGAGGATGAAAATCAATTCTCCAAGTTAATTTGTATTGAGTTCCAACATATTCAATTATAACCACTTCATCGCCGTATGATAAATCTTTAGAATTATCAAGATCAAATATTTCTGCAACTGAAGTATCACCAGTTGTTGTGTTAATAACTAAAAAGTTAGCAGGAATTTTATAGAATGGGGTTGTTGTAACAACTTCATCATAAAATCTTAATTCGTAATCTGCAGGCCAAGCAACATTTCTTGCAGGGGAAGATACATCTGGATAAACCGTCATTGATAAATTACTTGACCCAACAAGCCAACCGGTTTCTGCCATATCAACTATTACTGCAGTATCATTAAGAACGCTAAAAACTAAACCATCAAAAGGCTGTGTAAATGAATCTTTTCCAAAATCAGTATTGTTTGTAAGAAGAGTATCGGTGCTTCCATTATTAGTTCTTATTAAATTGTAAGAACTTGTGTTATAAGTAGGAAGTGCTCCTTCTGAGTTAAACTCAACTTTATAAGTTGCACCATTTACAACTTCATTTTCATTTAATACAATCACATTTAGGCTACCAGTTCCAACACCTTCTGTAACTTTAGAAATATCGCCAAGCAATTGTGAAGGTTGATAACCGGCTGCAGGAGCGTTTGGAACAATAACAGCACAGTTATAATCTATAAATTTAATGTTTCCTGAAAAATCTTCAGTAATAATTTTTGTACATTCAGAAGGCACTAAACCAGAAGTTCCAAACTCAGGATCACCCATATCGTATGAAACTAAAGCGTAATAATATTTAACGCCATTAGTAACTGTTGTGTCAATAAATGAATGTTGCAAACCAGTTTCTTTTCCTCTATTAAAACTTGCACCATTAATTCCAACAGGATCTGGGCCAAATATTCCATCAATTAAATCAAACTGAGCAATTGGTTTGGAATATTTAGCAATTCCACGAGTATCGGTAATAACTTTAATATCATTAAATTCTGGTTCTTGACTTCTGTAAACCAAATATCCCTCAAAATCCTTTTTATAACCTTGAGTTGGGTCATCATTTTCGAAGCCTAAAAACGGATCTCGTGATTCTTCCGCCACACCATCCCAATAAAGGAATACTCTTTTATCTCCAGGAACAGCTGTTAATTTTGGTTTAAGTGGAGGACGAGAAAAATTGTAATTTGAGTTATAAATTTGTTGAACTGTTTCTTTATTGAAAAATAGGTCTTCTAAATCTTCTCCATATAATAGAGCCATAGAAAATCTTTCGCGAGCATTTAGCTTTAATGGAAAAGCACCAGAAGCAAAAACCATACTTATGTTAGCTTTTTGAAGTGAGGTATCAAAATTAGCTGCTTGCATTTTTAACCACATCGATTCATCATCTTTGGGCCAACCACCACCTGTTCCACCATCACCAAGTCGGTAAATTGATAAACTCGTTAAACCAATTTGGTCAGATTCATCTTTATCAGTTTTGTCAAAATTTGGTTCACCATCTGTTGGCAGGCCATCGCCTTCACCTTCATCTGCTATGGTGTATTGAGAATCAAAAGGCCCAACACCATCTTGACCAACATCGTTGTTTAATGGTTCATTTTCATCAGCATCCCATGTTCCATTATTATTTAAGTCAGTAAATGCAACCCAATCTCCATCGTTATCAATTCCATCTGCACGACTTTCATCAACCATTCCATCATCATCATTATCAGATAAATCAAATGAGTTACCTGGACTTTCGAGATAAGCATAACCAAGATAACCAGTTTTCCAGCTACCTGGTGAACCCAAACCATCGCTATCAAAAGCATAAGCAAGGTCAAGTACAATATCATAAGAGGCATTATCATCTGCATTATCGCCAGAGCCACCAACACCTGTATCTGTATAAAATCCAAAGTATGTTTTCTCATAATCAAAATCGGATAAATTCACAATATCGTAATGCCAAAAAATAATATCTTCGGCTAACACATGCGACCATTGAAAACCTCTTGTTTCAACACGAATACCAATTCCTTGTCTTTCATAGTCATTTAAAACTGGATGATAATTATAAGGTGGTCCAGTAAATTCGCCATCTTTAGAATCATCCATAACAAAGAATGTTTCAAAATCGGAGTTATTAACACCACGACCAAAATAACCATACCAAAAACCATCCCATGCATCGTCAACATTAGGAAGTGCATCTGGCCAATTTTCAGGCCATGAATCTGGATTAGTACTAATTGCTGGATATTCAGAAGATGCATTGGCATAACCTGGAACAGATTCTAAACCCCAAATTGTTCCGTTTACCGGATCTCTATCCATCCATTCACGATATGAAGTTTCCAATGGGTGAACTATAAGTCCACCATCAGTTTTAACTTCGGAAGCAATAAGAACCGCAACTCCATCAAGATAGTTGTGTCCTGTACCTTTCACCCATTCGCCTGAAGGAGAAAACGGCCATTGACCAACTTCGCCATTATTATAGAATAAAGTTCTAACAAGATTTCCATCCATTAAACCTTCTCTTCTATATTGTATGTCTCCATAAGGGTCATTTCTGTATGCTTCAATTTGTTCATTAACCTGTGCAAAAGCAGCGGGAACAAACAATAATAATAATAAAACAATTTTTTTGAATAACATTTTTACCTCTTAATCAATCATTTTAGAATAAAAGACTTAAACCAAGCTTAATTTGTCGTGGAGCAGAATACATTCCAGGGTTAATAACATATTCCTCAATTGTATTTAAACCAACAATTTCACCAGCATATTTAACATTTAAATCTGTTCCAGCACGTCCAGTTGTGGAATACACGCCAGTTTCGTTTTCAATATCGAACAAATTGTAAACTAAAAGTATTGCATGAAAATCAACTCCAAAAAGATTGAAATTTTTATCAGCTTTTAAGTCAAAATATAATGTTGAAGGTTTACGACCTCCATTTTCAAATCGTACGGAATTACTTAACTGAATATCTTCAGTAAACGGAGTTCCAGAACCATATCGTGCTATAATTCCAACAACCCAATCACCAGGTTCGCCAACATTGGCTGATAAGTTTATAGTATGTCTTTGATCCCAATCTAATGGAACAACTGCTTTTTCTGGTTCAACATTACCTTTTGTATCATTAAAAACAGCCATTGGGTCAGAAGAGTTACCTTCAGCAATTTGTAACGTATAATCAAATTTAAGACTAAAATTATCAGCAAATCTTTTATCTAAACTTATTATAGCACCTGTTACGTTAGCATAATCTTTGTTTGTAAAACGAGCATACTTGAATCCTTCGTAAGTGCTTATAATTTCTGTTGCTAACAAATTTCTAATATCACTGTAGTAAACAGATAAATCCAAAGCAACATTTGGGAATATAACTTGTTGCAAGCCTAATTCATACTTTACTGTTTTTTGTGCTTTTAAGTCAGGATTACCAATTACACTATTAAGTGCAGCTTGGTCTATTATATAATCGTTGTTTTGATAAAAATATTGCATAGTAGGCATTTGGAAAAAATGTCCGTATGAAAAATGTATTGCACCATTGTCTGAAATAGGAAATGAAAGTCCTAATCGTGGACTAATTTGATACTTAGCATCAACATCAATTGTTTCACCAGCACCTGGGAAGTTTGGATTTCCATTAACAGCTGCAAGAGTATCCAACTTAAATTGATAAGGATTTCTTAAATCGACTGGCATAAAAGAATTGGCATTAAAATAATCAAACCGAACACCAACATTTACAATCATTATGTCATATTCCATTTTGTCTTGAATATAAGCTGCAATTCCAAATGGTTTTGCTTCATAAAATTGATTTCCTGATGTACCAAGTTCTCTATATCCAAGTGTAAATATTTCATTATTATTAAAATCTAATTCACCTTCGGTAAGATTTACAATGTCTTTTCCATGATTATAAATTTCAAACATTGTAGCATCTATACCCATTTTTATTTTATGCTCTTTCGATACTTGAGATTCGAAAGCAAGTTGTGCAATTGAAGTATATGTGTGTCTTTCATATCTACTTGTTTGCTGTCCGCCTTGTCTAAATGTATAACCTGAAGTAGGAATCCCTTGTTTTGGGTCTAAATAGCGAGAATCGTACTCATCTTCGTATAAATACCCTTCATAATCGTTCATATTATAAGCAACTTTTAGTGATAAAAATGAACTTTGATTAGGTATAAAAGAAAATTGAAATGAATTAAGTAAATTATCTCTATAATGAGTCTGCAATCCATCTGGAGCCCATTGAAAAGCGTGGTCGTAATATTTGTTTTCGTTATTTTCAAACATTGTATTCCAACTGAGTTTCCAACTTTCACCTTGATATGTAATCTTTCCGTTTATTGATTTTCTTGTGCTTGGATTCATTGGCACATATTCGCCATCACCAGTTGGGAAAAATGGATTTGAATCGGTCATATTATAAACTCTTTTACCGTAAAATAATCCATCGTCATTAACATATCTACCACTTACAAAAAATCCAAGATTTCTAATTAATTTGGTAGGACCATCAAATGAAAATTGAATATCGGCAGATTTAGCAGAAGCTGCGTCATCAAGATTTTGATATATATTTGTATTTGAATAATATTTTCCAACATAAGCAGTAGCGCTTCCGGAGTAATTTTGTCCAGCATCTTTTGTAATAATATTAACAATACCAGACATTGCATTTCCATATTCGGCATTAAAAGTACCACTAATAACTTCCAACTGTCTAATGGAATTGTTTTCAACTTGAATTGAAACTCCGCCATCGTAAGCATCGTTAACAGCAATACCATCAACTAAATAAGAAACTTCTCCACCACGTCCACCACGAAAGTGCCCATCAACAACACCAGCTTGAATATTTACAACTTGGTGCATATTTTCTACGGGCATCATCTTTATTTCATCTGCCGACACAGTAGATGAAGAAGAGGTTAAATCTTTAACAATAAGAGGTTTTTCTGCAGTAACCACTACCTCTTCATCTAATGTAATCGATTCGCTACTTAAGCTAACATCAATTTGAGTAGTTCTATCAACATTAACAATAATGTCTTTAATTATTGTTCTGTTGTATCCTATAGAACTTACAATCATTCTGTGCTTTCCTGGAGGAACATTAATAATAAAGTAGTAACCATCAATATCTGTGGCACCACCTAAGTATGTTCCATCGAGTATAACGTTAGCACCGATTAGTGGTTCGCCTGTTGATTTATCAACAACATAACCAGAAATTTTGCCAGTTTCACCAGCAAAAAGATTCACTGATAGCAAAAGCATCAATGAAAATAAAACTGCTATTTTTTTAAGAGGTGATTTCAATTTATCATTCCCCAATATTTTGAATATCATTAAGTTAAAATAATTAGCGGCTATCTGGAGGTACAACGATAGCCGCTATATAGAATCGTTATTATTTCAATAACATCATTTTTTTAGAATCTACAAAATTACCTGACTGAATTCTATAAATATAAAGTCCAGTGCTTAAGTTACTGGCATCAAAAGTAACTTGATAATGACCAGCATTTTGTGTTGTGTTAACTAAAGACATAACTTCTTGTCCAAGAATGTTATATATTTTTAATGAAACCATTCCACTGTTAGCTAAAGAATAATTAATAACTGTAGAAGGATTAAATGGATTTGGATAGTTTTGTGATAATTGATATGTATCTACAGAAAGTTCATTATCATTAACATCCGTCATTTTATCACCAATCCAAGTGTAAGTCCATAAAGAAACATCTGACCAACCTTTGTCTTGATTATTAATTGAATATGTTAAAATTCCTTCTCTTTCGCCAGTTGCATCAGCATCGTTAACAGAGAAATCGATAGGAATTCTCATTCCAACTACTGGATGGAATCTTGCATCACCACGAACTGTTAAATCATCTAAAGAAATTTTTCCTTCAACAACATAACCTGAACCAAATTTTTCTCCCCAATGATAATTAGCACCTGGACGAGCAATTACTGCTGCACCCCAGTTATCAACTATTACTTGGTTAGAATTAAATCTGAAATGTAAATCAGGTTCATCACCAGTTTGATAACCAGTGTGTGAATCACCATGCCAATCATAAAGACCAATGTATAAGTCTGGAGAATCAACTAAATAAGAAGATTTGGTTGTATCAATTGCAATAATATCATCTTCAGCATCAATTGCAAAGTATAGATAGTTTTCATCAAAAGCTACGTAACCATTTAGAGATAAGTCAGCGTCGCCATCGATTACAGTGTTATTTACAATAGTACCACTTCCATCTGAAGGGAACATTCTGAAAGGAGCAATATTTGCCCATTCGCCTAAATCGCCATCAGCAGCAAAATTAACAGGAGCTGTTGGGTGAATTGCAGTAACGCCTTTTGCTGTGTTTGTAACAGCACTACTTGCAGCTAATGCACCAACATTACCAGCAGCATCTGTAGCATAAACAGCATAATAATAGGTTAATTCAGTGTCTTTAACTGGAGCAGTAATTACGTGAGTAGCTATTTGAGTTCCAGGAGCAATATTTTTTGCAACTGTTTCTAATCCAGCATCATCTACTGATGTAATAGGACTTGTTGAATATAGAACTGTGTAAAAGCTTTTTGATTCGTTTGGAGTGTCTAACCAAGTAACTAAATTTTGATATTGACCAACAACTGGAATAACACCAGATGGAGCTTCTGGAGCTACAACATCTATTTCTGGGTTACCAGTCCACATAAAATCGAACCATAATTTTTTGCCAGCAGTTGCGTTTCCTTCTCCCATCATTTGTAAAACTGTGATACTTGAAGAATCGAAATCAGCTTTGTTATCAATTACATAAAAATCGGCTAAACTTAGCGAATAATCATGCCATTGGTCGTCAGCAACTATTTCAAAAGCCATACCAACTGCGCCTGTTGCGCCAGATTCTAATTGCAATCTGATTGGTGATTTTGTTCCAGCTTCAGCTTTTAAAGCAAATTTTACTGAATCTAAATCCCATCTTAAACTTAAATCGTGTGCAGGATCAATATTCCAACCAGCACCAGACCAACCATTTGCCCATTCATCGCCTTGAGTCCAAAGAAGAGCATTTGTTTTAGGATCAATTCCAGCACCTTCAACTAAAGCAAGAGCTGATTGTCCCCAAGTAAATTGTGCGAAAGAAGGGTCTAAAGTTTTACCATTAAAAATTAACCAAGGATCTTCTGCAAGACCAGTTAAATGTAATTCATCAAAAATTACAACGCCTTGAGAATAATCACCTTCTCCACCACCACCGATAGAAAATTCAAAAGCATAACCTTTAATTTTGTCAGCATCAAGTTGATTGTTTCCAACAACGCCAGCCCAACCAGTTCTGTTAAATCCTTCACCATTCCAAAAATTTGGATCAGCTTTTAAAGGAAGTGTAATTTTTTGCCATTGGCTTGTAGAATCGTCACAAACATTATATTCGAATGAATAATAAAATTCTGTGCTTCCAGCGCCACTTGTGGTATCAGCAACATCAGAAACATCATAAAGTTCGAAACGCAAGTGAGCACGACCAACTAAAGATTGTGGATTTTCAGTATAAAAATAGAATGATACAGAGTCAAAAGCACTCCAATCATAAACTTCTGCACCTGGTGCCATGTGGTAAATTTTAGAATATCCACCCCAACTTTCAATGTTGTGTGCACTCCAATCAACTACCATTGCATTACCAGAAATTGCGTTAGTGTTTTGGTATGTATCTCTTATATGAGCAACGTTTGTATCTGCCGTTACACTAAGTTCATACTTCCAAAATCCACTTTGTGGTTCCTCAAAATTATTAATAACTTTTGTTTGTCCAAAAACAAAGCTACTAATCGCAAGGAACAAAAAAAGAAAAGTAAATTTTCTCATGGTATTTCTCCTAATTAAAGAATAATGAATTAATTGTGAATCGTTAATAAATTAGTTAATAAATCAGTTATTTAGTTTGTTTGTTAATGTTTAATGCTATTTTTCCTAAACTATATGACTTTTCGTCTTTTTCTGATGTAACAAAAGAGACAACTACAAATACAAATGACGAAAATGAAAAAAGAATTCCAGCAAAATATAGATAGTTTAATGAAACAAAATTTATAAATAAAGCATTGCTTATGTTTGAATCAAGCGCAAGAAAATCAGCAACAAGCCTTAAAAGACCAATAAGTTCGCCAATAATTAAAGTCCAAATAACAGCATAAGATGTAGCACGTTTCCAAAATAAGCCTAATAGAAAAACAACCACAATTGGTGGACTAATATATGCTTGCATACTTTGTAAGTTTACGTACATTCCATTACTAAAAAGGCGTAATAATGGAATAAACATAATTGAGCCAACAACAATAAAAATTGTGGATAGTCTGCCAACTAAAACTAATTGTTCATCATTGGTTTCTGGATTATCGCCTTTTATAAAATCGTAAGCTATAAGTGTTGCTGTTGAATTAAATGCACTTGCAAGTGATGACATAAGCGCTGCGAAAAATCCACTTAAAATAATACCTTTTATTCCTACTGGAAAAATATTTGAATTAAATAATGATGCGTAAGCTTCATTTGAAGAAACTGTATTGTTTAACTGAATTGCAACCATTCCTGGAATTATAAACAATAAAAATGGAAAAAATTTTAAGCCAGCAGCAAGCAAAGTTCCTTTTTGGGCTTCTTTTAAGTTTCGCGCACTTAAAATACGCTGAACGATATATTGGTCAGCTAACCAATACCAAGCAGCCAGAATTGGAGCGCCAACAATAATCCCAAGCCAAGGGAAATCGGGGTCTGATATTGGTTTAAATACTTCCCAATGTCCTGCTGGAAGTTCTGTGAAAAGTGTATTAAATCCACCAATTGCATTAATTCCGAAAAACAAGACCAAAAACCCACCAATTAAAAACACAACTGCTTGAAATATTTGAGTGTACATAACCGAACGAAGTCCACCGATTATTGTATAAATGCCAGTAAAAAGAAGAATAATTACAGTTGAAGTCACAAAATTCCAACCAAGAATTTCTTTTAATAAAATTCCACCAGCAAGCAATGTAATTGCAATTTTTGTAAAAATGTAGGTAAAAATTGATAAACCAGAAAAGATTTTACGAGCAGAATTTCCAAATTTTTTACCAATTAGTTCTGGAATTGTATGAACTTGCGATTTCAAAAATATTGGCGCAAAAATCCAACCAAGCATAATAATAAAAACTACTGCGAACCATTCAAAGTGACCAACTGCAATTCCTCTTTCGGCTCCAGAACTTGCCAAACCGACCAAATGCTCGCTTGAAATATTTGTGGCAAAAATTGAAAATCCAATTACCAACCAACCCATATTTCTATTTGCTAAAAAATAATCTTCCGCAGTTGGTTTTTCGCGTTTTGAAAAGTAAAACCCAATAGCTAAAACTATTACGAAGTATAATAAGATTATCGCGTTATCGTATGTGCTAAGTGATTCAATCAATTTTTTTCAATTTTTGGTTGTTTAATTTTAAGTACAGTATCAGATTTTATGCCATTAAATTAAAATTTTTGATTGCTTGAATGATTGCTGCAAAATTGCGAAATGCAATCTTTTTTTGCGGAATAGAAAACAAAAATTACAAATAACTTGCTAATTTTAGTTCCAAAATACGTTGTTTTTGAAGTTTTTTAAAATAATTTGGATTTATTTATTTGGTTTTTAGAGTTTACTTGCTCAACAAATCATAATTTTGTCTGAAATGAAAATGCTAAGTAAAATATAAAGCGATTATTATTTTAATAACTTAACTTGATAAAATAATAATTATGGTAGTTGTTGCTTTAATGATTTTGGAAGCCAATACTTCCACTTAAAAAATGGTTGTGAATAAGGAACTGCTGTTATTTGTCCGCCAAAACCTAATTTTCTGTAAACCATCATTTCAACATTGGTTACTTTTGTGGAATTAAGAACATCTGAATTTACCGAAATACCATATTTTTGGGCTAAATTAACTGTTTTATCAATATAAATATTTTCCAATTCACTAAAATATAAACCACTTTTAATTTTTTCTTTTAATTCATCAAACGATTTATCAGTTGCATTTGGATTTTCGCGCATTACTTTGTCAAAGAATTCTTTTGCTTCAACTTCGTCTGTATTTGCAGAATCTAAAAAAGTGTGTTTATAATAGCTTGCCAAATAACTTTCCTTCCAGGATTTTAATTCGTTTACAATTTCTGGAGAATTTTGCAATCCGCGTGAGAAACCTTCGCGGAAAAGTAATTCCTCAAGAATATAAGATTTTATATCTCTACCCAATGCGTCAGAAATATTCCATTTACTCATTTTTTCGGTTACAAATCCATTTAACTCAAGATTTGTTAAATATTTTTCCAAACTAATTGGTGAAATTTCCAATTTTACTAAAATGCTGTTCAACATTTCTGTTGAAAAACCATTTTTCACCTTTCTTATTTGATACTCGTCAAGATGGTATTTTTTTGTATTTTCATTATAAAGCGACTCGTAATCTTCTTCAAAAGTGGTAAAAAATCGATTTACTAAAGCATCAAATACCTTTTTATCTGCACTTGCGGCAATTCCTTTTATATATTTTGTGATAAACTCATCATAAAACACCTTTGCTTTTCGCGCAAAAATTGTTTCTTCAACTTTTTTCCGGTTTGCTTTAATTTGGGTTTCGTTATTTGGAATTGCCGTTTCAATATTTTTAAGCGAATAAATTACCCAACCAATATTTATTGGCATCGGTTTTGAAAATTTATCTATTTGCAATGAATATATTTCGGATTCAATTTGCTCATCCATTTGTCCATAAATAACTGGAATTCCAGCTTTTTGCTGATTTTTCTCAATTCTTCCAACCAAAACCGAATCAATTTTTTCACCAGAAAGCAATCGGTTATATAGCGAATCAATTTCACTTTTTCTTTTGGAAAAGATGAAATTCATAATTCTTTTTTCAGTTGTTTTGGGTAAATCTTTGCCAATTTCTAAATCAGTAACTTTAACTTTGCTCTCAATTTCTATTTTGTAAAGTAAATCTTTTACCAATTTGCGTTCAATATTTTTTATGGAATTATAAACGTAAGGAATTGTATCCAACTCAAGCGATTCTGCTTCCAAAGCCCACAATTTTTCGGCAATCATTGAATATAAAAAATTTACTTTGCTGCTATCGTGGTCAGTTTTTTCTTTTGGAGTAAATTCAAATCGTGTTTTGAATTCAATTGCGGATATTTCTTCATTTCCTACTTTAGCAAGAAATTTTTCTTGTGAAAAAACTAATGCCGTTGGAATTAAAACAACTAATAATATTATGTAAAATTTATTTTTCATAGTGCAATATTACATTTTTTGATTTAAAAATGTTCCGTAAAATTATTGCAGACAGCCAATTTGTTAAAAAGGGATTTTTAGTTATAATTTAAGTTCAGTTTATCTGACCTAAAAAACTGCCCCAACAATTTAATATCATCATGATGCAAAAGAAGATAAAAAACAAAGGTGAATTGAAAAATCAATTCACCTTTTAGAATACAACTGTTTATAATATCTTAACTCATAATGGATAGTTTGATACTATTTCATCAAAAGCATTTTCTTAGTCTCAGTAAAATTACCACTTTGCAATCTGTAAAAATAAACACCACTTGGCAAATTAGTTGCGTTAAATTCAACTTGGTAGTTACCAGCTGATAATGGTTTATTCAACAATTCTGCAACCTGCTGTCCAAGAATATTATAAACCATTAATTTAGTATTAGCTACTTCTCTTTCTGCAAGAACAGAAAATTTAATGGTTGTTGTTGGGTTAAACGGATTTGGATAGTTTTGACTTAAATCAAATACTAATGGTTTGTTTTCATCTTGAACGTCCACTTGAGAATCAATTGCGCCAATCCTTGCAACTTCAGCACTTGTTAACGCTTTACTCCAAATAGCAACTTCTGAAACAAATATTTCATTATCCTCACCATCATTATCAGCAAACATCAATAATGAAGGAGCTAATGAATGTCTATCATCAATTACTTGCAGAGTTCCTTCTTTTGCTAATTTTCCATTAATATAATATCTGTAGAAATTTCCATTTTCAACAGAGATTAATAATCTGTACCAAATATTTGGCTCTATTGTCATTTCTGTATAGGTAGTTGCCCATGTTCCAATTTGTCCAGTTGTGTTGATAAAACAATCTCCATCATCATCATTTATTGGATTTGTTTGATAGAATGTGTGCCAAATTGTGGCATCTTCAACTTTAAAATCAACAAGTAAGGAATATTGATTTACTTTTATTCCACCTCCATTTGCAGCAATGTGGTGATCCATTACGTAATAACTTCCAACCCCTATTTTTACTGCACCATCGTCTCCATTAAAGCCTTCAACGGTTTCAACAAATGGGTCTGCTCCAGCAAGTTGCAAAGCATCGCCAAAACCAACTTCAGCGTTTAAAGGGTTTGCAGGGTCATCAAATTTCCAACAACCGGCTTTAAATTCAGTAGTAGAACCAACAGTACCTATTTTTGCAACTTCATCACTTGATAATGCACCATCCCAAATAGCAACTTCTGAAACAAATATTTCTCCATCATCACCATCATTATCTGCAAACATCAACAATAATGAGTCTAATGAATGTCTATCGTCAATTACTTGAGAAGTTCCTTCTTTTGCTAATTCTCCATTAATATAATATCTGTAGAAATTTCCATTTTCAACAGAGATTACTAATCTGTACCAAGTATTTGGCTCTATAGACATTTCTGTATAGGTAGTTGCCCACGTTCCAACTTGTCCAGTTGTGTTGATAAAACACTCTCCATCCTCATCATTTAGTGGATTGGTTTGATAAAATGTGTGCCAAATTGTGGCATTTTCTACTTTAAAATCAACAAGTATTGAATATTGATTTACTTTTGTTCCACCTCCATTTGCAACAATGTGGTGTTTCATTGCAAAATGACTACCAACTCCAATTTTTACTGCTCCATCGTTGGTATCATATCCTTCAACAAACTCGTCTGTTCCAACAAGTTGCAAAGCATCGCCATAACCAACTTCGGCTTTTAAAGCATTTGCAGTATCATCAAATTTCCACCAGCCGACTTTTGAATTTTGCGAAAATACACTTAATGAACTAACAATAAGTACTAACGCAACTGTCTTAATTCGTTTTTTCACTACTCTACTCCTTTTTGTTTGTGATTATTTGACCAATAACATTTTCTTTGTTTCACAAAAATTGCCTAAAAGCAATTTATAGAAATAAACACCGCTTGGTAAATTACTCGAGTCGAAAGTTACCTTATAGTCTCCAATTGGCATTTCTTTATCTATTAATAATGTTATTTCTTGTCCGATGGAATTAAATACACTTAGCTTTACGTTTCCTTTGTGAGGAATAGAAAAACTAATTACTGTACTCGGGTTAAATGGATTTGGATAATTTTGAGATAATTGAAAAACACTTGGCAAATTTTGAGTAAGGTTTTCTTCGTTATCGGAAATCCAACCTATTTCTTCATTTATATAATTTGCAAGATTTTTTCCCATTTCTAAATGATGACGAACACGTGGATGATATTTCCAATTTGGGTCAAATGGGAAGAAAAATGTCCCAATATTCAAATCACCATCTTCTAATTTCAATTTTTCAACTGCTGCAGAAATATAGCCTGACCATGGTGAACCTTCTCGCGTTGCATCCATACTACCCAAAGTGCAAACTAAAAAAGCGTTTGGATGTTTACTTCGAATTGTTCTCAAAAAACTTGCATAAGAGGCAACTCTTACTGATGAATCTGGGATTGGATTTAAGTTGTTGATTAACCAACTATCGTTTTGTAGTATGTTAATGACAACAACATCTGGAACAAATTCGTTAAAATTCCAAAAACTATTTGCGTCATCTGGGTTAAGACGGTTGTAATAATCGGGCATAATTATAGGAAACCAGCTAATCATCAAACCAATTCCACTTTTAGAAATGCACATATAATCAGCTTCAAGTATTCGCGAAGCAATTGCACCATAAGCTAAAAAATTATTCTCTTCCGACTTATCACCCAAATCGTCATTATCGGGAGCTTCATTTCCCAAACCGCAAGTTATTGAATCACCATAAAATAATATTTTTCTACTTGGGCGAGTTGGGGGTGGCAACAATGATTTTCCATCATTAAGATAAATTCCTAAAAATTTAGTTGGTCCGCTATCCGCTTCTGTTCGTCTAAAAATTTCAAGACTGTGAGCTGTATCTGAAAGAGTTGTAGAAATTAGATATATTTGATTTCCCGCTCGACAATCAATAACAAATGGATTTTCGTAATCATTATCAATAAAAACATTATAATAAGATTCACCTTTTTCATCATCAAGATTAATAACTAAAAATGAACCTTCAAAATTTGCCTTAATATAGCTTCCTGCCCAATAAATAACTGGTTTGGAGGGAATTGTGAAATCAATTCTGCCTGTGTACTGAAAATTTGGATTATCGGCTGTAATTATTTCAAAAGCGAAAGATTTGCTTTGAAATATAAAAGCCAAGATTACAAATAATATTATTTTTTGAATATTTTTCATTAAAAATGCTTTTAACCTTTTATCTATTTGACTAACAACATCTTCTTGGTTTCCGAGAATGTTCCACTTTGAAGTCTATAGAAATAAACTCCACCAGCTAAATTGTTAGAATTAAACTCATATTCATAATTTCCTATTGAAAGCGGTTGATTTACTAATTCTGCAACCTCCTGACCAAGTGTGTTAAAAATAGTAAGTTTACAGATGTAATTGTTTGATTGATTTGGTATCGAAAATTTTATTTTTGTGCTTGGATTAAATGGATTTGGGTAATTTTGATTCAATTTATATTCAGTTGGTATTGTAAAATCTTCAACGCTTACCAAATTAACAAATTGTGTTGCATTTGACCAATTTGACCATTTTGCGTTATAGTCGCGATATCTAACACGATAATAATATGTTTCTAAATGTACAAAGCGATTTGCATCAAATTTCAATTTTGTTAAATCTAAATTTGCATTCAAATCAGTTGGATTAAAAGCCGAATCGTCTTTATAAATATCTAATACTGATACTAAAGTATCTACAATTGAATTTGTAAAACTTAAACTATCGCATATTTGAATTTGAACTGTAAATAACGAATCGGCATTTATTGGAGATGTGTTAAAAACTACTTTCCCATTATCATAATTAGGAGCATAAGTAACAGGGGTTTCTGGAGCTGGTTGATTTGCTTTTCGGTACCAATAATCCATTAATTCATTATCTCGCAATCTACTTTCATTTCCCAAACTATACATTTTTGATTCCCAAATTTTATTGGCAATATCTATTTCAATCAATTGGAAAAAGTAATGATCCATTGCAATATGAACATCATCAAAATCTTGATTTTTATATTCTCCCCACCTATCAGTATTTCCACCACTTCCACCACCACAGACTATTCTAAAATCGCCACGATTATCTGCATCGGTAGATGTAATTGTTCCACGTTCATAACCATGAGTATGTCCGTAAGAATGTTGCACAACTTTGGAATATTTTTTCAATATTGGATAAATGGTATTTCCAATATAACTTGGACCTTGGTCATAAGTCATTCCATCGCCCCAAAGTTCTGAAATTGCAAAATGATGCGACATAACAAACACAAAATCAACTGTTTCGTCATTCTCTACAGTTGCAAGATAACTATCCAACCAAGCTTTTTGCAAAGTTCCATATGTTGAAATTGCATTTGAATTTAATCCAATAAAAACTGAATTTGCTACTCGAAATGTCCAAAATCTTTCATTTGCTGCTGGAATTGGTAAAACATCTGCGTAATTCATATAATTATAATAATTTGCGTTTTCACCTTCGTGATTTCCGCTAATTGTCATTATTGGCAAATTTGTTGATAAACTTGACATTGGGGCAAAATATTGGTCAGTATATTGAACAATATTTCCGCCATCAACAACCAAATCCCCCGAATGAAGAACAAAATTAATATGATTTTGAATATCATTACCAAATAACTCTTGCGACTTAATAAGCGCTTGTTTTAATACTTTTACTGCCCAAGAAGTATCGGAAGCGTGGGTATCGCTAAATAAAAGGAAACGTAATTTACCCGAATATGTATCATCTGGTTGGGTTTTAAATGAATAAATTTCTGATTCACCACTTCCACTAACAACTTTGTAGAAATATTCAGTATTTGGCAATAAATTTGAAAGTTTTGCAGTGTGCCAACGGTATTTTCCAGAAATAACTCCGTTTGTTCCAGTAACAGTTTCACCTAAAGACGAAGTTGTTCCAAACTCAACATTTGTAGTGGTTGAAAGAGTATCGTGCCATGAAACTTGCATTGAATTGGTTTTAGGAACCGATAAATATGGAACAAGAATTAATTGCTTAGTTACAGTTGGAGTTATTTGATGACTAAATCCACCCAAACTAGAAACTTCGTTTTGAGCCAAAGAATGATCCCAAATAGCAATTTGTGATACATAAATATTGTTATCCTCACCATCTTCATCCGCAAGCATAAGAAGAACTGAATTTAATGCAAATCTACCATCTATTTCTTGCAAAATTCCGTTAAGAAGAAGTTGTCCATCCAAATAATATTTGTATTGAGTTCCATTTTTAATCGATAACACTAATCGATACCATTCATTTGGTTTAATAGAATAACCTGAATAACCCGTAGCTCCAACCCCAATATTTCCAGTAGTATTAACAAAGCAATCACCATCATCATTATTATTTGGGTTTGCTTGGAAAAATGAATGCCAAACAGAAGTGCTTTCAACCTTAAAATCAATCAGAATTGTATATTCATTTACTTTTGAGCCACCTCCATTTGCTACAATTTGGTGTGTCATTTTATAGTGACTACCGGAGCCAATCTTTACAGCATAATCGTCTGAGTTAAAACCAGTTACAATTTCGTGTTTACCAACTAATTCAAGAGGTAACCCATAACCCTCAACTGGTGAAAGAACATTTAAGGTATCATTAAAAGTCCACCAACCTTTTTTCTCTATTTGAGCATAATTAGTTGATGAAATTATTATCAAAATTAATAACAATGTTCGCACTTTGATTGTCATACTACAATCTCCTGTAAATTAAATTTAATCGATACCTTATTTAAAGCTTAATCTATTCTTTTGAATAGTTAAAGACATTTCTCTTTTTGTTCACATCACTTTATAAATTACCAATACATTTTAAAAATAGCCTCAACCTCTGCTTTCTGCAAGATTTATACCAAATTTTTGAATGCCTTTGTTGCCCGAAGCTATATTAAAAAGGTAGTTTTACCTCCGATTTAGGAAAAAGCATTATTGTTTAGATAATAAAGTATTATTAGTTTAATAATGTTGGAACTTCTTTTTGGTAGATTTCGGAGCGCTTATTTGTCTTAAGAAATTATCAATTTCAAATAGATTTAGAGTGGTTCAAAATATGTATTTGAAATTGTAAACACTTTTAATATGAATAGAAAAACCCTTCCAAAAATTACTTTCTTGAAAGGGTTTTTGTTTTTGGGAAAAACCTTTTTTCTAATTTATTTAAGTAAAATCATTTTCTTACTTTGTGTAAAACTGCCACTTTGAAGTTTGTAAAAATAAATTCCAGAACTCAAAGTTTTAGCATCAAATTTAGCTTCATAAAATCCAGCTTTTTGCGGTTCATTTACAAGTGTTGCAATTTCATTTCCAAGTATATCATATACTTTTAATGTTGTTTGTGACACAGAATGCAATTCTGTGCTACGTGGTATCGAATATTTAATCACCGTACTTGGATTAAATGGATTTGGGAAGTTTTGATTTAATTCAAAATCAGTTGGAATTGATGATTCATTTTCATCTTCTAAATCTGTTAAAACCATTCCACCATTATTAAAATATGGTGAATATCCTTTTTTTAGCGATTCGTAAACTGGCTTTTGAGTTTGTCTATCCATCGAAATTAGTCCCATGCTTTGAAAACCGCCAGAATGCTGGTGCGAATACCAATCAAAAATGCACCACCAAGTTGAAGCCATTAACATCCCAGTTGGGTTTAATGTGCCATTTTCGTTTAACGGACTAAAAAATTTAAGTGCTTTAAAAGTTTCATCAAAAACAACTACTTGTTCGCTAAATGTACTTCCATTTTCACTTGACCAATATCCAAATTCTGTATCAATTATTGGCTTATTAGGAAAAGCATTTTTAGCATTTACGAGAAACAAAAGCGTTCCATTATAATAAGTGCTTCCGTGAAAAATTCCAAAATAAAGAGTCCAACCAGCAACATCTAAAGGAATTTGAGTTGAATCGGAATATCCCGGTCTATCCGCAGCCGAAGATTGGCTAATTAATCTAAAATCGTTATAATTTGACGAAATATCGTTTTTTATCATTTGGTTATAAATTTGTCTATTGTCTGTTTCTTTGCATTCGTTTGAAGTGCTCCACATAATAATTGATGGTCGGTTAAATCCTTTAAAAACCATTTCGCGAAACATTTGTTTGTGAATTAGTCTTTCGTTTTGAATTAACCAAGGCTCTTCGGTATCAAACCACCAAACTGGAATTTCTTCCATAATTGCAAGCCCAATTCTATCACTAATTAAATATGTGTAAAGATTGTTTGGATAATGAGCAGTTCGCAAAAAATTAACATTTGCGTCTTTTACTTTAATTAAATCGTCATAAATTATTTGCTTTGGCAAAGCTCGTCCATAATCTGGATGATCTTCGTGTCTTGCAGTTCCTGTAAAAAAGACAACATGTTTATTTAGCATAACTTTATTGCCACTTGTTTCAATTGTTCTAACGCCAAATTGTGTGAATATTTCATCAACAACAATATTGTTTGAAAGAATAGTAGCTTTTAAAATGTACAAATTTGGATTTGCTGGTGACCATAAATTTGGATTACTAATTTGAAATTGCGATTCTAAAGCAATAACCGAATCGGCTAAAATTGTTACATTTTGAGAGGAATTTCCACTAAAAGTGACTTGAGTTCCCACCAAATCGCCAGCAAATTCCGATTGAATATTCGATTCGTTCACATCTGCATGATAAATTGCATAATTAATTGTAACATTTTGCTCGTTACTATTTCGGTTGGAAACAACAACTTTTGTCGAAATATCACCTTCTATTGAAATTGGAGTTACGTCGGCGCGAGAGATTGAAATTTTATCCGAAATTTCAAAATAAATATCGTGAATTACTCCAGCATAATTGAACCAATCGCATTTGTAAAAAGGCACAATGTCTTTTCGCGTTCCCCATTTTGGATTGTCAATTCTAATTGAAATTGTGTTTTCTTCGCCAGAAATTATTTTATTGGAAACATCAAAAGCAAAAGGAGTATAACCACCTTCGTGATAACCGCAATATTGTCCATTTATCCAAATATCGGCAACATAATTCATTGCATAACATTTTAGTAAAACTTGTTTATTTGTAGCTTCAGTTGGAATTTGGATTTTTTTTCGGTACCAAACGCCATCTTCATAATATTCAGGAACTGTTGGAAAAGGATAAATTTCGTTTTCAACCGCAGGAAGAATTTTAACTTCCCAAGCCGAATCGTCAAAATTTTGCAAATGTCTATCTGTATATTCAGAAATAAGATTTGCGTAACCGTCGTTATTTCTTTCTGCAAGTGAAATTTCATCAGAAGCCAAAATTCTTTCTTTTTTCCACTGGCCCGTTAAGTCAATGGTCGTTCTATTTTGCTTTTCAAATGTTGGTAATGGAATTCCATTTTGATAAGGAATGCTAACTCCATTTACATTTTCTAAAGAAAGAGTGGCTTTTAAAGTTGCAGTTTGCGAAAACAGTGTTGTCGCAAATAAAAAGAAAATTGTGATAACTTTAATTAAAGATTTCAAGAAATACTCCATAGATTAAGATTCAAAACGATTATTAGAACAGCAATAATCTTGCCATAAATGGACAAATAATCTTCTATAAATATTCGCATTTTTGTTGTTAAAATAACATTTATTGAATTAATAATTAAAATTTACTACAAAATTTTTCAGAATATTATTTTCTTAATAATTGCCACTTATAATTTTAATAATATTTTTGATGATTTTACTAATATTTCAAAATTTTATGGTGATATTTTAAAATAATATTCCTTAAATTGGCATATAATTATTGATTTAATAAGTCGCACATAAAAGGAAATATGAAAATAAACTATTCTCTTATTTTGGTCGCAATTTTAGTAGGTGTTTTTTTGCTGATTTTTTCAATTTCATTGTTAAAATTTGGAATGTCGGAAGAACACGAAGTTACTAAAATTTATTATGTTGATAATATTTCAAAAACGCATCAAAAGATAATTGACAACTTTAACCGATATAACAAAGGCAAAATTGAAGTAATTCCAATCGACATTCCATTCTTCAAATTTAGTACAAATGAGCGAAAAGAGTTATTAATTAGGGCATTACGCGGTAAATCGGAAAGACTTGATATTTTTGCTGCCGACCTAATTTGGGTTAGCCGTTTTGCCAAATGGACGGAAAATCTTGACAAATATTTTTCGCAAGATGAAAAGAATCGACTTTCAAAAGTTGCACTTTCAACAGGGACAATCGATGGCAAATTTTTAGCTTCTCCTCTTTATTTAGATGTTAGCGTTTTATTTTTTCGAAATGATTTATTATCCAAAATGGATAATTCTGATGAAATTAAAACCAAATTGAATAATTCTGTAACTTGGAAAGAGTTTATTAAGTTGAGCGACAAATATGGTAAAAGGGAAAACTTTTACTCATTTCCGGCAGATGCTTATGAAGGATTGATTTGCTCATTTACCGAATTATTGCTAACACAAGATGAAAATTTTTTTAATTCGGATATAAGTTTTGCAAACAAACATTCGGAAAAAGCACTTTCGCTATTGGTTGATTTGGTCAACAAACACAAAATTTCACCTCAAAAAGTCACAGATTTTCGCGAAAAGGAAGCTTATCAAAATTTTATTGATAATAACGGACTCTTTGTTCGCGGTTGGCAAAGTTTCACAAATGATTCAAAAAATCTTGATAAAAATTCCGAAATTGAAAAATATGTACAACTTACACAATTACCTCATTTTGAAGGATGTGAAACTGGTTCCACAATTGGTGGTTGGAATTTAATGCTTGCACAAAACAGTAGGCATAAAGAAGAAGCAATAAAATTTATAAAATACACATTAACAGAAGAAGCACAAAAAATTCTCTATTCCGAAGGTGCATATTTACCAGTTATTAAATCACTTTTTAACGATTCAACTTTTGTGGCTCAAAATCCAAACATTACATTTGCCGAAACTATTTTGAATGATGGTGAATTAAGACCAAAATTGGAAAATTACACAAAAATATCAGATATTCTTTCCATCTATATTAAATCAGCAATTAACAACGAAATTTCTGTTAACGAAGCGTTACAAGCTGCAGAAATTGAAATTAACAACGTAAGAAGAAATAAATAATGTTAAAACATAGATTAGACAACAATTATCAAAAATATAGATTAGAATTAAGACACATAACAGTTCTTGCATTTATTCTTATTTCTTTTCAGGTTATTTTAACTTTAGTGCAACGTTCGTCATTTCACGAATTAATTACCGAAACACAACAATGGTATCAACGAAACTCGGCTGAACGTTTGGCAAACAGTAATTCAACAGCGCTTGAATTACTAATTGAAAATATGGGAGTTTTAGAAACAAGATCAACTTCGGATAAACAGCAAATTATTCAATCTTTTAACATAATTTTAACACAACAAATTTTGGAACAAAATATTGAAGAAGTCGCAATTATTGTAATTCAAGATGGAAAAATTATTGCAATTGATGAAGGAAATGAGCTATTCAATTTTTTAACCAAACAGAATATTTCCAATTCTTCAAATAATCGACACGCAAATGGAGTTGCTCTTTTTGAGAAAAATTACGCCACTTTAACCAATCAAGAAAGAATTATTAGCTTTTTAAAAGATGCTTCCATTTTTGAAGTTCTTGTTCCGCTTGCCCCAAATGGTGAACTAATTGGGGCTTTTTATATGAAAAATATTCCCGATTTTTCAACAATTACTACAGAACTGTTAACCAGTTATAACCAAATTGCAATTATTTATGTTTCGCTAATTTTGTTAGGTTTGCTCACAATGTATTACATTTCGTCATACACAATGAAGGAACGAGATACTGCAAGTCAAAAACTATTTGAAGAAGAGCAAAAGTATTTTAAAGAACAAATTGAACACGAAAAAGAAACGCTTTTTACCAAAAGGATTTATCACACTCACCATAAAGCCGAAAAAGTTATGGGTTTCATAAAAGATGATTTACGCAATCTTTCAAATGAAAACATGATTGAAACAAAGCAAAAAGTAACTAAATATGCTAATTTTGTTGCACGTGCAATTTATGATATGAAGTGGTATGACCCGCCTTTGCAAACTATTAGAAATCAGCTTTTTAATACAAATGTAAATGAAGCTATTAATTTTATTGTAGAAAACATTTTTTTACGAATTTCTTCAAAAATTGAAAAAATCAATTTTAAACTTAATTTGGATTCAAATCTTCCAAAAGTGAAAATTAATGAATTTGTTGTTTGGGAAATTATTGAACCATTAATTCAAAACAGCATCGATCACGCTCCAGATTATAATATTATAATTTCAATTTCAACCCGTTTTGATGCTGAAACTAAAGAATCGTTTGTAATTATTGAAGATGATGGCAAAGGAATTGTCCCCAATTTATTAGAAGTAAACGAAAAAGGCTTCCAAAAAATATTTATGGAAAGCATTACAACCAAAACTGTTGTTGAGCGAAATGCTGGTTATGGATGTTACATTGCTCATCAACTTGCAACCAAAAGATGTGGGTGGAATTTAATTGCCGAAAACTTGGAAAAAGGTTGCCGATTTACTATTACAATGAAAAACTAAAGGATAAAAATGAGCCAAAATTTGATACGAATATTGCTAATTGAAGATGAAGATTTTGATGCGCGACGAGTAAAGAACACTATTCAATATTTTGAGGACAAAATTAAGATTGTTTCGGTTGTTTCAAATGGTGACGCCGCTTTGAAACTGCTTCAAAATTCGCCTAACGAATATGATTTGATTGTTATGGATTATCAAATTGCAGGGACTTTGCACGGCGTTGAACTTATTAAGCGAATCAAAGATGTTGAAAATACAATACAAATTATTGTTATCACAAAACTTACAATTGATTTAACCGACCTAAACTTTGCCAGAACTCTTATGGATGCGGGTGCTTTTTGGTATTGCACAAAATATCCAAACGATATTGAGGATTACATTTATCAACCAACCGATTTTATTATTAGCATTTTTAACGCATATGAACGAAAAAAACTTGAGGAGCAACGCAATAAATCACAAAAAAAATTACGTACAAAAATTGAAGAAATTTTAGAAAGTAAACAAATTATTTCAACTTCGGCTGAAATGGAAAAAGTAAAATACGATATTGAACGGTTAACCAATAACGAAGCTACTATTTTAATAACCGGTCCTTCTGGAACTGGAAAAGAATTGGTTGCTTATAACATTCATTACAAAAGTAAACGTAAATTTGAAAATTTTATTCCAATAAATTGTGGAAGTTTGCCAAACGATTTAATTGAAAGTGAGCTTTTTGGATATGAAAAAGGCTCGTTTACTGGTGCAGCAAATCAGAAAGATGGACTTTTTCAAATTGCCGATAATGGAACTATTTTTCTTGATGAAATTGCCGAATTGCCTTTATCTGCTCAAGTTAAATTACTCCGCGTTATTCAAGATGGCGAAATTGATAAAATTGGAAGAACAAAAACTATTAAGGTAAACGTCAGAATTATTGCAGCAACAAACAAGGATTTAAGAAGCGAGGTTAAAGCCGGAAGATTTCGTGAAGATTTATACTACCGTTTGAATGTTTTGCTTATTCCACTGCTGCCTCTTTCTAAAAGACGCGATGATATTCCAGTTTTAACTAATCATTTTTTGAGACAATTTTGCTTTAATATGGGAATTGAAACCCCAACTCTTCCACAAGAAGTTATTAATTTTATGACTCAATACGATTGGCCCGGAAATGTTAGAGAAATGAAAAATGTTATTCAAAGATTATTGTTTATTTCAACCAGTAATATTAAACTCGAACATATTCAACAATCAATCATTCCAGTTATAAAAAGGGATGATAAAAGTGGTGCTATTAACTTTGATGAAAATAATATTATTCCTTGGAAGGATTTAGAACGCGAAATTAAATACAAATATTTCAAATTTGTTCGAGATAAATCATCTTCGGATGCCGATACAGCGTCCAAACTTGGTCTCGCACCTCCAAATTATTTTAGAATGAGCAAAGAATTGGGATTAAAGTAATCATTTTAATAACTTTATTATTACTTAAATAAACTGCTTTGGAAATAAAAATGGAGTTTTTGCAATAAATTGATTTGCTTAAATTCCGTTTTTCGTTATTACTAAAATAGAATTTTAGTTCAGTCCATATTTGTACAGTTTTTTCTCAATTAGCAAGCATTTTACTCTTTTGCATTTTAACAAACTCAAATTCTAAATTAACAACAGAAATTATTGAAAACGGCATAATTATTGCGTCAAAAATAATTTAATATTAAGGTCTATTTATGAATAACAAAAGAACTATTCTATTTATTTACTCAATAATATTTTTTGTTTTAATGGCTACAACAATCTTTCCAAAAGGAATTTTGCGAACAGAAGGCAAAAAAATTGTCGATGCCGATGGAAAAGAAGTAATTTTTAAAGGAATTGGATTAGGTGGCTGGCTTGTTCCAGAAGGATATATGTTTAATATGTCGGGTTTTGCAAATTCACCTTCCGAAATTAAATCTAAAATTATTGGCGTTGTTGGTGAAGCAAACGCCGAGATAATTTATAACAATTTTAGAAAAACATTTGTAACAGAAGCCGACATTGATTCAATAGCAAGTTGGGGCTTTAATAATATCCGACTTCCAATGCACTACGAATTATTAACCCCAAGAAACGAGCCTTATGTTTATTCTGAATATGGATTTGAAATAATTGATAGTTTAGTAAAATGGTGCAAAAAAAATGATATTTATTTAATTCTTGATTTGCACGCTGCTCCCGGCGGGCAAAGTGCCGAGCCAATTAGCGATTATGATTCACGTTATCCTTCACTTTGGGAAAACGAAGAAAACAAAGCTCGCACAATTGACCTTTGGCGAGAAATTGCTTCTCGTTATGTTAATGAAGAAACAATTGCCGGTTATGATTTGCTAAACGAACCTGCTTGGGATCTCGGCGCTATGAATTTTGATTTACGCGTTTTATATATGGATATAACAAACGCAATTAGAACCGTGGATACAAATCACATAGTTTATATAGAAGGCAATTGGTTTGCAACAACTTTTGACGGTTTAACTCCACCTTGGGATGATAATATGGTTTACTCATTCCACAAATACTGGAGTGAAGTTAGCACGGGTTCTATTCAAAGTTATTTGACTATCCGTAATAATTATAATGTTCCACTTTGGATGAGCGAATCTGGCGAAAATTCTAATTCTTGGTTCAAGGATTTTGTGAAATTACTAAATGACAATAATATTGGATGGACTTGGTGGACAATCAAAAAAATTGATGCAATTTCGCCTTTAGCTTCTGTTTCAACTGCTACTCAATTTCAAGTTTTAATGAATTATTGGAATGGAAGTGCATCAAAACCAACTGTTGATTATGCAATGGCAGCATTAAATTTGCAAATTGATAAATTTAAAATTCAAAATTGCGATGTAAAAGAAGATGTTATTGATGCTCTTATGCGACGTCCCTTAAATAACGACACATTTCCTTTCAAAGAAAATACAATTCCCGGAAAAATCTATGGTGTTGATTTTGACTATGGAAACTTAGGAACTGCTTATAACGATGTTTCACCAAACAATGTTGGCGCTGGTAGTTATAATAATGGTTGGATTTACAGAAATGAAGGCGTTGATATTGAAAAATGTACTGATTCATTTTCAAATGGATTTAATATTGGTTGGATTGAAACTGGCGAATGGTTAAAATATACAATTAATGTTACTCAATCTGGCACTTATAAAATCAAATTTAGAGTTTCGGCTTCAACTTCTGCTGGAAAAATGCAATTACTCTTAGATAACAACTACCTAACAAACTTAATAGATGTTGCAGCAACTGGTGGTTGGCAAAATTGGCAAACCCAACAAGTCGAAAATATTGAACTTACTGAAGGTAAACACGATTTAAGCATTCGTTTTTATTTTGGTGGATTTAATTTTAGCTCAATGGAATTTGAATTAACAACGGTTGATGTAAAAAATACTGAAGAACCTAAAATTGAGTTCAATTTGGAACAAAATTATCCAAATCCTTTTAATCCAACTACAGTTATTAAATATGGATTAGCGGAAAACAGTTTTGCAAAAATTGAAATATTTAACGTTCTTGGACAAAAAGTGGCAGTTTTAGTAAATGAAAATAAATCAGCAGGCAATCACCAAACAATTTGGGATGCTCAAAATTTGCCAAGCGGAATTTATTTTATTAGTATTGATGCTAAATCATTAAATTCAAATAAGAATTTAAAACAGGTAAAAAAGGCACTTTTAGTTAGATAAATCAATAATTTGCCCTAATCACAATTGCAATTCTTCAATTAGCCCAAACAATATAAGTTTGGGCTAATCTTTTCAAATTTCTTTTATGTATATCAGACCCAAGTTAACTTCAAAAAAATAGATTCTTCGACTATTTCTAAGAGCAGAAATAATAAAATGATTAAAATTTAAATTTTGAAGGATACTTGAAAAGAAAAACAGAAGTGCTTTAAAAAAGGGAAGGCTACCAAGGTAGAGGGCACAACCTTGATAGCCTGATTTGTAAGCTGTCTTTCAACAACTGTCACTCGAAACTTAAGGAATAAAATAAATTTTGTCAAGAAATATTTTAAAAATAATTCAAAAATATTTTTTTTAATCTAAAAATGAACAATATTTTTTAAAAAATATGACGTTTAATATAAAATTTAATTTTCTGATTTTGTTTCGGTATTATTATTTGATAAATCTACTAATTTAACATCATTTACCCAATCTGTTAGAACAGGACTTTTGATTGCACTTAATTTATCCAAAACAGAAATTATGTCTCGCGTTGCTGCTTCAATAAACCCAATTCTTTTTTTAACAGCTTCACGATCTATTTCGGCATTTCCTAATTCGCGATTTAGTGCGGCAGTTGATAAATTAATTAGCGTTAAAGGTTGCTTAATTTCGTGGTTTGCTGTTGAAACCGTAGCTGAAAAAGTCCGAATTTTTTCAATTTGTAACATCATATTTTGAAGTTCGCTAAATCTTAGAGCAGCTTTTACACGAGCAAGTAATTCAATTCTGTTAAATGGTTTTTTAATATAATCGAAAGCTCCTGCCAAAAATCCTTCATTAAGGTCATTTGCTTCATTTAAAGCAGTTACTAAAATTACTGGAATATTCATTGTAATTTTGGATGTAGTTAACAACTTGCAGACTTCAAATCCAGATAATCCAGGCATCATAACATCAAGCAATATTATATCTGGTGTTTGTGTTTCTGCTATTTCAATGCAAGATTTACCATTGTAAGCTTTTAATATTTCGTAACCTTCACGCTTAAGTCTGTCTTCCAAAACGTAAACATTGTCTTTTTGATCATCCACAACTAATACTTTTTTCATAAATTAGCCTTCTTTCCTATTGTTTCTCTAATTTTATAAGCAAGATTTCCAGCATTTACTGGTTTTGTAATTAAATCGTTAAATCCGTTATTTTTAATAATTTCAATATCATCTAGCATTGCTTGAGCCGTTATTGCAAACACATTTATATTCTGAGTTTGTTCGTTATTTCTAATATTTTTAATTGTTTCAAATCCGTCCATAATTGGCATCATAATATCTAAAAGAATTAAATCTGGAGTAAAGGTTTGTAAAATCGTTAAACATTCAACTCCATTGTTTGCAAATGAGATTTGGCATCCAATATTTTTTAAAATTTCACCAACTGTATATTGCGCATCTTTATCGTCATCAACAACTAAAACTTGAAAATTATTTGCTGTGTTCTGAATTTTTTCTTCGTCATAAGTTTCAATAGATGAAGTAACGCTCTTTTTCATTTTTTTTAATAACGTAATTCTTTGACTAATTAGCTTAAATACTTCTTCATTTAATTTTGAATGCTGACTCACAATTTCAGCAAAATTAGTCTGAATTTGCAAAAATCGTTCATTTATGATGTTTTTACTAATATGAACTAAAATTGGAATTTTAATATTTTTTAGCTTTTCAAACATCTTATTTGTAAGCAAGTGAATATCTATTATTGCCAAATCGATATTTTCATCAATTTCATCCAAATTTGAATTAATTATCGTTATTTCTTGACTAAGTGTTTCAATTCCATATTTTATTTTATCCTTAAAATCGCTAATAATCTGAATTGCTTTAACTTCATTATGTTGGATTGAAACAAGTTCAATAATTTTTTGAAGATAATTTATATCGTCAAAATCAGTTATATAATCAAAAACCATTGTTGAAAACAACAGATTTTCTACATTTTTTTCGATAAAAGCTAATAATGGAATTTCTCTCGTATTTTCGTTTTTCTTCAAGTGGAAAATCATATTCCAAGCATCTTTCGAGTTAAAATTTAGATTAAAAACTATTCCATCCAAACTTCTATTTTCGAGCTGATTTAGAATAATTGAATCAATGTTAAATTGAATAATATCATAATTATACTTTTTGAAATAATTTAGAATTTCACTTGAATTTGGATTATTTTCTTGCAAAATGGCAATTTTGTTGTTTTCTTGCTCATAATTTGCAATTTTATTTTTTAATAGTATTTTTTTAGTAAATATAAATTTTTCCAACACTACATTATTTAACCTAATTGAAAAAGTAACACCGCGAATCTTATTATTTACAACCGAAATATCACCACCAAGCAAACCGGCGTATTTTTTGCAAATTGCCAAACCCAATCCAGCACCTTGATATTTTCGCGAAGATGTAAAATCGACTTGTTCAAATTCCTTAAAAATTCTATCTTTATCTTCATCCGAAATACCAATTCCAGAATCAATAACGTCAAATTTTAGCGAAATATTATCAACCACATTTACCAAAACAGTAATTCCACCAACTTCGGTAAATTTAATGGCATTACTTAATAAATTTAGTAAAATTTGTTCAAGTTTATGTCTATCGGTGCTTATAAGTAAGTCATAATTGCTTTCAAAAAGCATTTCAAAATTGAGCGATTTTTCGGTAACAAGCGGTTCAATTGCGTTATAAATATCTGTCAAAAATTCACTTATTACAAAATTTGATTTGTTTACTTCATATTTACCCGATTCAATTTTTGAAAATTCCAAAATATTGTTAATCATGGAAAGCAATTTTTTGCCATTTCGAAGTACAATTTTTAATCTATCTTTTGTCTTTGTAAACGTAGAAGAATCCTCAGCAATAAGTTCTGTTAAACCAAGAATTGAGTTTAATGGCGTTCTTAACTCGTGCGACATATTTGCAAGAAACTGCGATTTAACGTGAGAAAGTTCAATTGCTTTTTGCTTTTGCACTTCCAACTCGCCAGCTTGCTTTTTGAGTTCGTTATGTAAATCCATTAATTCCAAATTCTGTTCGGAAATTTGCAAATTTTGTTTGTGATATTCCTCGTTCAAAATTCGCAATTCGTTAACCAAATTTTCCAATTGTTCGTAGGAAAGTGAGCTATTTAATCCAACAGCCAATTGGTCTTTAATTTTATTCAAATAGTTGATTGGCGATTTACTTGGTTTATGTTCGCATGCCAATTCAACAATTCCAATAACCGAATTATTAAAAATAATTGGCATAATTAGAAGATATTTAATTTTTATTTCGGCTAATCCAGTTTCAATAATTGGTGGATTTTCGTCAAAAGTTAATTCAACAGTTTTTTTATTGGAAATAACATCGGAATAAAAGCTGCTTGAATTATGAATTTTTAGAACTGAACTACTAATTCCAAAAGTGGAAATAGGCTTTGCATTTTTGTTTTCAACAAGATAAAAAACGCCAAAAGAAAAAGCGGTTGTTTGAATTATTTTTTCCAGCACCGAATCGGCAAGTTCTTTTAAAATTGGAGTTTTGTTAATTATTGTGATTAATTCAGAATATTCGCGTTCAGATTTTTCGTTTAATTGAATATGATCGAGCATATTATTAAAAATTCTGCCCAAATTACCCAATTCGTCATTAGAAATAACCGAAACTCTGTGCGATAAATCGCCATTTGTAGTAATTTTTGTGGCTTCACTGAGTAACGAAATTTGTTTTCTAATTTTTGTAGTAAATAGAAGGAAAAAAATAAGCGAGAGCAAAACTCCAGATAAAGCGATTGTTAAGGCAATAATTTTAATTTTTTCACGAAACTCGTCCAAATCCATTGGAACATTAAAAACCAAAAACTGAATTGGCTCGTTTGAAGAAATCAAATATTCGGGAATAAACTTTATTCCAAAAAAATCGCCATTATCCAATTCTTTATAAACTACATTAAATTTTTGGTTTGATTTACTTTTGTTTGCAACCTCAAAAATGGCAGGAAAATAAACTTCATTTTGAGCCAAATGAGAGGCTAAAAAAGGAGTTTTTTTAATTACTAAAACAACTTCTGCCCTAATTTTTTCGCTAAAGTTATCCAAAAGCGTTTCGTCAACTATTTTTCCATAATAATATGCTTCTTTTGAATTGTTTTGAAAATATTTGAGAATAATATTTGGATAGTTTGTTAAAAATTCATCAAAAGAATCGGCAAACAAAGCTCGATTTATTTTTTCGCCAAAAACAGATTTTTCAGAAATTATTTTTCTGTCTTCAGAAATTGCAAAAATGAAATCCAAATCGACTAACTCTGCGTCTGTATAAGTTCGATTTTCGGTAATTTCATAAAGTTCGCTATCCAAAGAAGCCACAAGATTTTGGAATGCTATATTGAAATCGGTATTAGAGTTAATTAGTGATTTGGAATGCTGATTTTTTAGTAAAGAAGTCGTAGTTGAGTAAAAGATAAACGTAGAAGACAACGAAATAATTACAATTACAATAAAGGTAATTAATAATAGTCTTACATTAATCTTCATTTTTATAATTCAAATGATTTTGAAATAGTTTAATTATATTCAGCTAATATATTATTAAACCCTTCACGCAAATTCTTTTACAATAATCTCCAAAACAGAAGATAACCTTATTTATTTGTTATTTTTCTACTTCTACATCTGTTTCATTATTTTCAGTATGTGCTTCCGTGTTTTGGTCTTTTATACCTTGAATATGTTTTGAATTTTCACGAATTGATTTTTCTAATAAATTTTCTTTTTTCTGAGCAATTCTGTCTTTTAATTGAGGAATAATTTCAATATCAATTAAAATAATAATTTCGCGTTTGGTAATTTGTGTAACATCCGAGCCTGTTAAATATCTAATTCCAAAAACCCACCAAGGTAAATCTTTTAAGAATGGAATTCCACTACGAGTAACTGTTTCTTCGTTCGTAAAAAGTCCGCCAATAATGGTTTCTTCGCCATCAAGCATTAAAACTTCTGTGTTAGCAACAGTTTTTCTAATTTCGGTAGAAATTTCGCCAGGATTTGCGGAACTTCGTTCAGCTTTTAATTGAAGCAAAACATAATCAAGACCATCTTCGTTATAAACGTATGGTTTTACTTCCACAATAGTTCCGGTGGAATAGAATCTATCGATAATATTTCCGGAAAAATCGCGTTCTTTTATTGAAATATCGGAACCAATTTGAATACGTCCGGTTGTTTTATCGCGAACAGTAATGTTTGGGCGGGCAATTAGTTCGCCAAGACCATTGGTTTCAAAAAACTTAAATGCACCAACTATATCGCCTGTAAAATTGCCAAATTCGAAAGAAGTAGAATTTCCAAAAGTAAACTCGTGTGCAGCTTCTGTTTGAGTTGCCGAACCTTCAGTAGCAACTTGTTCTTGAGTAAAAGATGTCATTTTGGTTCCAAAACTCAAACCAGTTTGCTCAATTAACAAATCCCAGTTTATTCCTCTTTCTTTCATATCAGAAATATTAGCTTCAAAAAACAGTGCTGAAATTTTTACTTCTCGCGAATCTATTGGAGCGTAAATTTCGCTTCCCAATGTAGTGGCATCTTTTTTTGATTCAAGTTTTACAACAATTCCATCAGCATCTTCTACATAAATTCTTTTGTGATAGTTAACAATAATATTCAAAGCTCGCATATATGGCATTCTTGTAATTTCAATTCCAATTGGTTCGGTGTAAGCGCCAGACAAAATAATTGGTTTGCCCGTTATTTTTTGACTTACTTTGCTAAGCACTTCAATTGCTTTATCAAAAGAAATATGTTCAGCCAAAGAGACAATTTCGTTTGGATTAACATATTGGCTTAATCGCTTTTCTATTTCCTTTTGTCCAAATAAAGGAATTGTAAATAATAATATCAGAAGTATTGTTTGCTTTTTCATTTTATTCACTCAATTTTTCATCTGTTTATTTTTTTCAGATTAAATTCAAAAAATTTGTTTTAAGTTAAGTTATTTTTTTATTTCTTCAATTTCTTTTTTATCTAAATTAAGACTTAACTTTTCAATTATTCCACCTTTATTTAGCACAAAATGAACAATGTTGTTTGTAAAATCAATTTCTGTTAAATATCCTAAATAAACTTTATCACCTTCCCATAAAAGATAAGTTGTACCTTTTGAATCTACAAGAAAAGCTCCTTCTGGAATTAAAGCTAAAAGTTGTGCCGATTGAACGTCGAGCAAATCATCGCTATTTGGAGGAATTTCATTTCTAATTAAAGGATAAAAAATATCATAAATTGGGTTTGGAATTAGTCTATTTTCTTTAGAAACCGAAGAAGCATATCTATCATTATCAGAATAATAAACTGCGCATTCCAAATTGTAAGTAACAAAATACTGTGGAACTCCATCTTTATCAACTAAAACGAAATTATCAAACGAACTTGAAATGATTTTTTTCAATTCTTTGCTTTGTTCAATAGCAAAAATCAGTTTGTAAACATCGTTGTAATATGCTGTTCCAAAAAGACGATATTTATAAAATTTATAATGCTCTTTCTGTTCAATATCTTTATACTCAATATTAATGTTTGATTCTGGTTCAAATCCGAAACTAATTTTATTAACAAAATTAAAAAATTCAGATTGTGACAAATTAACTGGAATATTAAACTTTCTGAGTGCAAGAATTGAATCAAGTTCGGCAGCTCTTAATTTAAGTGTATTTAGTTGGTTCATTAATTCATCAGTGTTATAGGCATTAAGCGCATTAAGATTTAATTCGTTAATCCTTTTTTTCTTAGAATCAATTTCACTTTTCTGAATAACAAAAACCATTATGCTTCCAACCAAAATTATGAGAAGAAGCAAGACAATTAAAATTACTGTGTTTTTAAGTTTTCGGTCCATTATTCTGTTTTCTTCTCAATATTAAAATTTAATGTATATGAAAAAGCATTATTTTCGCGCAAAGGCTCGTATAAAATGTTTTGCAAAATGGAGGAATTGCTGTAATCGGCAAATTCCGTTAACACATCTCTTGAAAGCGAATATCCTTTAACAAGCACGATTTTTCCATCTTTCGATTCCATGTGTGAAACCCAAAAATTTCTTCTTCTTTCAACAAAATTGGAAACATTTTCAAGTGTTTTTCCCCAAACTTCTGTTCCGCTCATTGCTGAATCAAGAATTGATTGTGTATTTGCAAAATTAGCAATTCTCTCAGATAAAGGGGACATTTGGTCAAGAATATTTTGGTTTTGAATTGACAATTGTTCCAAATTAAAAATTCTATTATCCAATTCACGAATTTCTTGTGTATTTGTAAGCATCGAAAATGTAAAATAAAAAGTAACTAAAAACAGCAAAGGCAAAATTGCAAAACTATGCCATCCAAATTGCAGAAATTTTTGATTTTCAATTATATATTTTGGAAGAATATTAATTCCCACTAGTTCTTTATCTTGCTCGGCAAAATACTCGTAAGCAGCCGAGATTGGAATTGTAAAAGATGAAATTCCCTTTTGTTCTTCCTCGCTTAATCCAGTTATATTAAACGATTCAAATTTTAATTCTGAAACATTTGCTTCAGGAAATGTTCCATAAAACGAAAGTACAAGATTTTCTGAACGATCATCGCCACAAATCACAACGTTATCAAGTCGTGGAATTCCGCCATTTTCCATTTCGAGCAAAATTTTTGAAAAATAAACATCATAAGTATTAAGATTTTGAGTTCCAATATCTAACGTTGCGCCAATGTGTTTTAAATTTTGTCCTTCCAAAAAAATGAGCTTGCTAAATTCTTTTCCAATATAAATTATTAAGGAATAATCTTCTGGGAAAAATTTTGTGGTTTTAGAAACGAAATGAGCAAGTGCAATTTCGGCACTTTTAATTGAATGAATTTTGTAAAATCTTTTACCATTATATGAAGCAAGCGAATTAACAATATTTGCGGTAGCAACGTTTAAGTCTGTAAAAACGCAAAGATGAGTTTTCTCGTCCAAAGATATATAATCAATTTGGTCTTTAGTTAGTAAAATTCCCTTTGAATTTTGAATTTCGGCAATAATTTTGTCAATATTTTTTTTCTTTTCCTTTTCAAGAACTGCTTCATAAATATGATATGACAAATTGGGGTCGGTAACAACAGGAATAAATTGTGCATTCGATAAGTCAAAATCGGCTAATTTTGCCGAAAGTTTTGCAACTTCGGAAGAATTGCTTTCATTTTCGTCCTTAATTTCACTCATTCCTTCCAAAGAATCGAATGAAATTTCATCCAAAGGTACTGAATTGATAAAATTACTTGCAGATTCGGTAGAATCTACTGATTTGAATCCAGCAGAATGAACAGAAAAAGTTCGATAAATAAATATTTGATTTTTTTCACGTCCTAAAACCGTAAGTTTTAGCTCTAATCCTTCAAGATAAATACATACAATTGGCTTCATTCGTTAAGTTACCTTTAGTAATTGTAACATTCTGGTTTTATTATTTGCGTAATTAACCGCAGTTTCTTTAGTAATAATTCTTTCGTTCACAAGTCTAAGCAAATCCTGTTCCATAGAAAGCATTCCTTGCGGACCACCTTGAACAATCATTAAATAAATTTCACTTGTATTATTATTTTTAATTGCAGCTTTAACACTTGGAGTAACAATTAACACTTCTTTAGCTAAAACTCGCTTTTTATCAACTGTTGGAACTAATTTTTGAGATACAACCGAAATTAAAACATCTGCTAATCTATTTCTAACTCGTTCTTGTTCAGCTGGATTTATTTCGGCAATAATTCTATCAATTGATTCAGTTGCTGAGGAAGTATGCAATGTTGAAAACACTTTGTGACCAGTATCTGTAACTTCCAAAGCTGCTAAAATTGTTTCTGGATCTCTCATTTCACCAATTACAATTATGTCAGGATCTTGACGCAAAGCCTGAACCACACCTTCTTGAAAAGACAAAACATCTTTTCCAACTTCTCTGTGTCTTATAATTGCACTATTTGATTTATGCACATATTCAATTGGGGATGAAATAATTACAATATGAGCTTTATCAAATTTATTATGGAAATCAATAATTGAGTCTAAAGTAGTAGATTTACCCGAGCCAGTAATTCCAGTTACAAGCGAAAGTCCAAATTTAACATAACTGTGACTCATCATTTTAATTGCGTTTTGATGAAATCCGAGAGTTTCAAGTGGTCTTGTAGTGGCAGAAATTGCACGCATATTTAGTGCTAAATTATCTAAATCAAAATAAGCATCGGCTCTAAATCTGATATCTTTATTTACAACGTGGTAATGAAATGTGTAGCTAAAATCTAAGTTTCTTCCAACCAACAAATGTTTGCATTGATTATTTGTGAGCAACGAAACTATGAGTAAGGAAGCTTCGAGAGGTGTAAATCTTGGAAGTTCTTCCACTCTAATTTTATTTCCATGAATTCTGAACCAAATGAAACCGTCGGTTCCGTGTCCACCAATTTCAACATCTGAAGCTTCATGTTCAATCATTAATGTTAAAATATGATTAACCATTTTATGAAGTGCAACTTTATCTTCGCCAGGCATTTGTTGAGCCATTTCAACAATAAAATTCACCTTTTCAGCACCGAGAATACTTTCTGGTATTTTAAGGATGTATTTTTTTAGAATTTCATCAGCTATCATAAAATTAACCAAACCTTAACATTATTACGTATTTAAAATAATAAAAAGAATTATTAATCATCCATTGTTCCTGCAAGAACTTCAGCAAGCGAAGTTAATCCTAATTTAACTTTATCTAAACCAGAATCTCTCAAAGTAAGAGTTCCATCTTTTTTTGATTGGCGCCTAACAGCATCTTCATCAACTTCATCGCCGGCTCTTACTATTAATTCTCTAATCTCTTTAGTAAAATAAAGTGCTTCGTGAATTGCCATTCTTCCTTTATAACCTGAGTTATTACATTTTGGGCATCCAACGGCTTCAAATATTTCGAATTTACTCCATTCTTCAATATCAATACCTGCACGCTCAGCAACACTTGCATCAATTTTTTGAACTTTCTTTTTACAAGCATCACAAAGTTTTCTTATTAGACGTTGAGCAACTATAATATTTATAGCATATGCAATAAGAAATGGTTCAACACCCATTTTGTATAGACGGGCAACTGCACTTGGGGCATCATTTGTGTGAAGTGTCGAAAAAGTTAAGTGACCTGTGTTTGCAAGTTTTATTGCAGTTTCAGCAGTTTCTTTATCACGCATTTCTCCAACAAGAACAATATCAGGATCGTGACGCAAAATTGCTCTAATTGCTTGTTCAAAATTCATTCTATAGCCAATTTTTAACTGGCGCGCACCTTCAATAACATATTCAACTGGGTCTTCAACTGTTAAAATATTTTTTGTTGGATCAATAACTTGATAAAGTGCTGCAACAAGCGTTGTACTTTTTCCACTTCCAGTTGGTCCAGTTAAAATTACCATTCCTTGAGGTTGATTAATTGCTTTTTGGAAAGCCGCATTCGAATAGCCAACAAGTCCTAGCTTGCTTAAATCTTTTACAACTTTTCTATCATCCAAAATTCTTATAACTATTGATTCGAACTTGTTCTTTAGTTCAGTTCCAACCATAGGAAGCACAGAAACTCGGTAACGAATTATATGATTATCAATAGCACGTTGAATAAATCCATCTTGAGCACGTTCGCGTTCAAATCTGTCCAAACCCATAGATCTATCTTTAACAACTGCCATAAGCGCTTCGGGCTGGGTACTGTCTTGTCCGTGCCAAAGTTGTAGCTTGCCATCTATTCTAAAGTGAATTTCCGTTCGTCTTCCACTTTTGGGAATTATATGAATATCGCTGGCTCCTTTGCGAACTCCTTCAACCAAAGCGCCTTCAATTAAATTAACAAGTGCACTTTTGTTAATTTCGGCATCTAATTCTTCTTCGTCCAGATTTGTTTCATCAAGTTCAACATTAATCTCTTCATTTGATGAGGCAATTGCTTTTAAAAATTCATTTTCGAGAGGTGCAATTATGTCAACTAATTTATCGTAGTCTTTTTTTCTTAAATAATTAATTTCAAATTTTTTGATATTTAGACTATACGCAATTTTGGTTAATTCTTTATCAGTTGGGTCTACAGCGGCGAGTACAAGTCTATCGCGAAGTTTATCATAACTATAAGGTAAAACTTTGTGCAATAAAAATTGATCGCGAATTTCATCACCTTTTGAATTTAGAAGTCTTTTTATTTCTTCAATTCTTTCTTCGGATAAATCAGGTATTGAAATGTTTAGTTCTTTAAAAGCATAAAGAACTGAAACTTCGCGGAAAATTGTATCGTGGTCAAAGCCTAATTGTTGAACCAAGATTTGCGCTAGATTCCTACGCCCTTTTAATTCATCAGCTTTTTTAGCAGAAAGTGCTTTTTCAAGAATATCTTCGTCAATTATTCCTTTTTTTAGAAGTAAATAACCAACTTTATCAGTCATCTCAAGTTGTGAATCGAGCATCAATTTTCCTTAAAAGAGTTTGCACAATATATTTGTCATTTATGCAAAAATACATAAATTTCTTTAATATTTATATAAGTAACTTTTTTTATTTATTACTTTTCACTATCTAACTGATGGATTAATTGTTGCTGTTTCTGCAGAAACCAAAGTTAATCCAATCATAACTACCATAATAACCATTGCAATAAAAACTTGAATCATTTCAATCACATTTTTTAATCTAAATACTGTTTCGCTTTCGTAATAATTTGCAAGTTGCAATGCTGTATTTTTAATTGTTCCTGTTTCTTCACCTGAGTGAAATCTTGAAATTGCTGTATCGGTAAATATTTTGGCTGCTGCAAATGATTCCGATATTCCAGCACCTTTTCTAATCATCATTGGAATTGCAACTTTTTTGATTTGCTGTTCAAAATAGGCGTTATCGGTTGCTTCTGCAGCTATTCTAATTGGCTCAATGGATTCAGCCGAACCACTATAAAGCGTGTAAAAAACTCGACAAAAAACTTCGATGTTTGTTTTGTGAACAAGTCCACCAATTATTGGCATTTTCATTATAAACCTAGAAAAGAACAATTTACCTTTAGGCGTAGAATTCCACCAAATTAAAATAATTGGAGGAACAAATGTAAATAGAACAACAAGATACCATTGATTTATCAAAAAATCGCTAATATCCAAAGTTGCCGCAGTTAATGGAGGAAGTGGAATATCAAATTTTAAGAATAACTTAGCTGTTTCTGGGAAAATATATCCAACATAAAATAGAACGGCAAGGAAAAGGACAAACATTGTAATTGCTGGAGTTATTAATGCACTTCGCAAATCTTTACTAAACTGCATTCTTCGTTCAAGAAATTTTGCTGTAGCTTTGTAAATTTCCGTCATATTACCACTTTTTGCAGCTAGACCAAGCATATAGGCAGTAAATTTACCAAAAACTCTTTCGTGTTTTAAAAAAGTTGTTTGACTATCAGAGCCTTTTTTTAACTCATTGTTTATTTGTTTTAAAGTCTCACGTAAGGTTTTGTTTTCCAAATCGTTAACAAGAAGTGTCATAATTTCACTATATGGAAGTTTTTGCTCCAATAGTTCAGCACTAATTTTTACAAACGACAAAATTTCTTGTTGCGGTGGTTTTGGATCCCATTCAAAAAGATATTTATTAACCGAAATAACTTGATAACCCATTTTGGTAAGCGCTTGCACAACTTCGTCTTTGGAAAAAGCTCTTTGCTCACCTTTTGTTGGAATTTCGTTGCCTTTTTTAATTTTGTATATAAATGTTACTTTTTTTTCTATTGATTTAAGTTTTAATTTATGCTTTTCAACTATTCCTTTAATTTGCTTTTTGCCTTCAGAATAAGTTCCAGCAGCAATATTTCCGGTTACAAGCTCGCCATTTGGTTTTTGCGCTACAAATTTTAATTCAATCATAAAACAATACCTATTTTAAAAATTCACATTTTATTTTATTACAAAAATTAAGCCAAAACATATATTTATTATATACTATAATAACTATTCTATGCTATCGTAACAAGTAATATTTACATTATCGATAAAAAACATTTACTGTTTAACAACTATAATACTCTTTTCAATTGGTAATTTTGGATTTTTAGTTTCAAATACTTCCAAAATTAAATTATATTCCTTTCCAATAGGATTTTTTAGCGAATCAATTTTTAATTCAATTTTGCCATCAATAAAAAAATCAGCTTTTGAATTTGTAATATACTTTGAAAATTCTTTATTATTTGCAAACTCAATACTGTTTTTCCTTTCGCTTCGTTGTTCTTCTCTTTTCATTTTGGAATTAACAAAAGTTATTTTTCCACTATTTAGCAGACTTCTTTCAATGTTTTTGGAAATTAGGGAAGTATCAATTTTTTCATTTGATAAATTCAAAATACTTCCAACAACCAATTTTGGCTTCTTTTTGGAAGATGTTTTTGCGATTGATTCAATTTCAAGTATTTGGTTAACTAATGAATCACTCGCCAATTCAGAATCGGTTTCGTTCCAATATTTTTCAACATAAACTTCTTTTAATTTGTTAACTTCTGCAACTTCGGTGCTTTTGCAACTGAAAAAGATTGTTGTAAGAAGCAAAATATTGGCCAAAATAACTATTCTATTTTTAAACATGCTAAAAATCCATTTTTAAATTTATTTTTTTGGATTAAAATTCATATCCAAAATTGCTTTTGGATCAACTCGTTTCGAAAACCACTGAACTCCCCAATGAAGATGCGGACCCGTTGAACGACCTGTTGTTCCAACTTTTCCAATAATTTGTCCTTTTTTAACTTTTTGACCTTCTTTAACAACAATTTCGTTTAGATGAAGATAAAAACTGTTTAAACCTTGTCCGTGATCTAAAAGGATGTAATTTCCCGAATAATAAAAATTATCAGCCGTCAGTCTTACAATTCCGTCAGTCATTGCAAAAACTGGAGTTCCAGTAGGAACGGCTATATCAAATCCGTTATGCAAATTTCTTTCAACGCCATTTAATATTCTTTGACTTCCAAAAACACCAGTTACAATACCGCCATTTATTGGACGAATAAACCCAACTTTAAAAAATGCAGTATCAATTTTTCCAATTTCACTTTGTGCTTTTTCAGAAATTTCACTTTCTTTTTGTAACCGCAATTTAAGTGAATCTGGCGTTTCGCTAAATTGCTGCTTATTATTGTTTATTCTTTGAATTTTGTATTCACGGTTACTTAAATTTATTTTTTTCAGCAGAACTTTTCCATCGCCATGTTTAATCTTTATAATTTTAGAACCGGTTTCTTTTGCATCAAATCCCAAAACAAACATCTTTTGAGAATCCACTTTTAGTTGCGTGCTATCAATCCATGCCCAAACAATATTTTCACCTTCGCCAATAACAACAGTTCCTGGCAAAAAATTACCATAAAACTTAATTTCTTGTGAGTAAATAAAGGAATTAACAAAAATTGTTATAAAAAATGCTAAAATGTTGGTTCTAATCATGCTGTCATCATTATTATTAGGGACTTTCAATTGTGTTTTAAAGATAACAAGATATTTGGAAACTTAAAATAATGAAATTTTTAATCTCAGCTTTTATTTACTACTACTTTATGCAAGATGTAAAAATAGCTTTATATTTCAGTTGTTAATTCTTTTCTGTTTGGATGTTTAAACCAACTGAATAGTAATTTTATTGATGATAATTTAATTGAATTTAAGGTTATAAATGAATGTATTTTTAATCGTTGGCGTAATAATAGTTTTGATGATAAGTTTAAAACTATTTATGCAAAAACGCTCGCAACGTTTTAGGGGCAAAACAGTAAATATTTCAATATTCGATAATGAAATAAAGGATTTATTAAAGCAGAAGAAATCCATTTTATACTTTTACACTCCAACTTGCAGTGCTTGCAAAACGCAGGCTCCTATAATTGAAAAGCTAAAAGAAGATGTTTTCAACGTTGGAAAAATCGATTTATCCAACAATAGAAATATTGCAACCGAATTTGGAATTTTAGGAACCCCAACCACTGCTATTATGCAAGGTAATAATGTAGCAGAAATTTTTGTTGGATTTAAAAAATATGATTTTCTTAAATCAAAATTTGAGGATTTATAAATGGAATATTACGAACTTCACCCCGATAATCCTCAAGAACGATATATAAACAAAGCCATTGAAGTTTTGAAAGATGGTGGAGTTATAATTTATCCCACCGATACTGTTTACGCATTGGGTTGCGATATTTTTAATGCTAAAGCCGTTAAACGAGTTTATGAAATAAAAAACGAATCTGAAACCAAACTTTTTAGTTTTATTGCCCCAAATTTAAAAGACATTTCAAAATATGCCAAGGTTTCTGATTATGCTTACAAAATGATTAAACGGCTTGCCCCTGGCCCTTACACATTTGTTTTACCAGCGGCTAAAGATGTTCCTAAAAAATTGTGGACAAAAAGAAAAACTGTTGGAATTAGAGTTCCAGATAACCGTATTACTGAAATGCTTACCAAAGGTTTGGGAAATCCGATTATAAGCACAAGCACAACAACGCGGCTAGGATTGCAACTTAGCAACCCAGAAGAAATTAGACATATTTTTGATTATAGTGTAGATTTAATGCTCGCTTTTGGTGAACAAAACAATAAACCTTCATCAATTATTGATTTTAGTGGCGATACACCCGAAATAATCCGCGAAGGCTCTGGCGATTTATCAATGTTCTATTAAATCTTTTTAGGAAAAAATTTGTGACTTGGTTTTTACATTGATTAGTCCTAAGTTTTAGATAATAATTTAAAGGTTTTACTAATTATTTATAACTTTTTTATGGGAAAGAGGAATTGAAAATGAAAAAAATAATCTTAGCTTCTGTTTTGTTCAGTCTATTCAGCGTTACAATTTTTGCTCAGGGGGAAGCTGCATTACCAGTATTGACACTCCAAACATCACTGCCTATACTTGGTGCTGGTTGGATTGGGACGGCTAAGCCAAATAACGACCCAGTTGGATATTATTTAAATCCGGCAATACTTGGATATACATCACAAAATAATCATATCTCTCTTTTTTTTATGCCTACTAAAGTTAATTGGATACCAAATTTTAACCTTGATTTAACAAAAAATACACTTGGTTTTAATCTTGGATATAACTTTACAGAACTTGGTTTACCAATTTCTGTAGGTTTTGGGTATATGCATGACAAGATGGATTATGGAACATTTAACCGCACTTCTTCAAATAGCCCTGATATAATTGGACAATTTAATTCTTATGATTCATATAATGTTTATAGCTTGGGAATTGGAATTGATTATTTTTTACTTTTTAATTTTGGGATATCTATTAAACCATTTGATTCTAATTTAAACTCCTTACCAACTGAAAATGAAATAGGTTTAGGTAAAGCAGAAGGAACCGCTTACGATTATGGCGCGATGATTATTGCCCCAATATCTAAACTATTTTTTAATGATATAAAATATAAATTTTATGAAACGGATTTTATTAAACCAAAAGTTAATTTTACAATGGGTTATGCCGTTTCTAATATTGGAGATGAAATTAGTTACATAGGAGCATCTCAAAAAGACCCTCTGCCAAGAACCAGTCGTTTAGGTTACACTTTTGATTTTGGATTCGATACTCAAATTAATAACACCGAAATAAATCTATTTACTTATTCTTTTACAGCAGAAGTGGAAGATATTTTAATCAAGCAGAAAACTGAACTTGGAGAACTAGGTGGAGAATTTGATGGTTATCAATCTTTTTTAGGAGATATTGATTTTTTTGATAACCTATTAATGTTGAATTTTTCAGACAGAGTTACAGTACACAAAGGACATACATTTAATTTCTTTGAAACTTTTACAGTTACTTCTGGTAGTTTTCAAGGAAAGGGTTATCACACAAGAGTTGGAACTTCAGGCATCGGTTTATCCTCAGAAGGAATATCAAAACTATTTGGAAATACAATAGAGAATTCAACTATTAAATACTTAACGAAACATATAGTAATTGAATACTTTGATATTTCTATATTTCAAAATTACAACGGTTTTGAAACTGACATGCAAGGAATTTCACTTCACATAAAGAATTTTGAGTTATAAATGCAAAAGCATTCTTGGAGGTAATAAAAACCTCCAAGAACTATTCAATAATTAAAACAATATTTCAGCAGTTCTTAATGCTCTTGGAAACTGGCTTTTTAATCCATCTTTTGTAGCTATTGCACCACCAATCATATCTCCGTTGTAACTAACAACTTTACGCCCTTTCGGCTCAATTTCAGTCATTGATTTTATTATTCCTCCATTAAGATAAATTTTTAATTCATCTTTGGAAGTAAGTTCAACAATATTTTGAGTTATGTGTTTTTGTAAAGCTTGTGCTGCAAGAGTGTGAAGGACAATATTTCCATGTTTATCCATTGTTCCAAGTTTGAGTCCAGCACGTGCAAAAATGGAAAGATTATCCGAATGCCAATCCGATTTAATAAACTGCATTTCGTTGCTTTTGAATAGAAATTTATATTCCTTTAAAATTTCCAAATCAATTCCGTACCAATCAGCAATATTTTCAACAAAAGGCTTAATATTTTTATTATTCCAGCTTAAAAATTCTAATTCAGCTTGCTTAACATCAGTTTGTTTTGATGGTGTGGTTGAGTCAATTTTTCTAAATTTTGCAATAAAAAATCCTTCCGAATTAATTTCCCAAGGAATTATTCTTCTTGTTTTTGTTAGCTCTGGATTTAGATTTCTATCGCCATATTTTGTAATTCCTGGATGAGATTTAACCGGAAGTTCAATATCCATAAGTTCAACTGGATATTTTTCGAGTATTTTTTCAACAACTAATTCGTTTTCTTCCAACGTTAGTGTGCAAGTTGAGTAAACAATTTCGGCTCCAATTTTTGCCGATTTAATTCCACTTACGAGCAATTTAAATTGTGTGTCGCTTAAAACTACTGCGTGATTTTCGCTCCACCAATTGCTAACTTCTTGTTTTTTTTGAACAATTCCAAGTCCGGTGCAAGGTGCATCAATTAATATTTTATCAAAGTAATTATCAAAATATTTGCTAATCAATTCACCTTTGCTTGTTAACATTCCAGCATTTAGTACATTTAGCTTGTCCAAATTATGCGCAAGCGATTTTGTTCTTCCAATATTTGGCTCATTTACATAAAGCGTTCCACTATTTTCCATCATTTCTGCTAATTGAGTTGCTTTAGAACCTGGCGCTGCACACATATCAATTGCGGTATCTTCTGATGTTGGACTCAAAATAAGCGGTGGAATCATTGATGAAAGCGATTGAATGTAGTATTTTCCTAATGCGTGTTCCAAAGTTTTGCCAATTTTATCACTTCCAGAAATAAGCGAATAAGCGTTTGGTACATTTTCAACTTTTGAAAGCACAATATCATACTTCTGAAGTTTGGTTAAAACGCTTTTTTGATTTTCTTCACTTCCCGGAATTCGCACATATTGAATATAATCGCTTTCAACAAAGGCTTTGTATTTTTCAAGAAACTCATCTCCAAACACATTTTTAAGATAATTTGAAATATTTTCGCTTAATTCAATCATAATTAATATCTCTGAAGATTTAGTGCGTTAAAAATTTGATTTGAAATCCTTAAAAAATCACTGTTTGGAAGAACTTTGTTCAATTCTGCTTTAATTTCTTTAACAATTGAATCAAGCAAAAACTCGTAATCTTTAACAACTAATTTTATATCGGAAGGATTTTTGGGTTTTAAAATAGTTTGAGGTTTAAGTCTGTTTGCGTACAAAATGAATTTAATAAAATTGTAATCATCCGTTTGAACAATTGGATTTCCGTTTAAGTCAACAATTTCAAACTGTCCAAAAAGTTCGGAACCAAGCGACACTGTTTTGCCAGGCATTTGGAAATTTTCTGTTTCAAAATTGGCTAAAAACTCGTCGGGAAATTTTTTTAATTTCGATTCAACTTTTTGAATCCATTTGGTTATAAAATCCTTGTCATTCATCTTAGCTCACCTTTCGTGCAAACATTCTAACAACATAAGCATCACCTCGGTGACCTTCGCTTTCGTCCAACACAATTTTTGTTTCTTCCAATTCGATAAATTCAAAATTTGTATAGTATTTTTTCAATTCATCTTTGGTATAAAGCGAATCTTTCTTTCTTGGTCCGCCAGAGTTTAGGTTAATTTGCTCTTCGCTAAAACATTCAAGAATAACAAAACCACCAATTTTAAGTGATTTATTTAATTTTGTGTGCACAATTCTTTTATTTTCATCATTAAAATGAAGAAATGAAATTCCCAAAACATCATATTCGTTTTGTGGAAGTTCGTCATTAATCAAATTTAAAAAGTGAATATTTACTTTAACATTTTTTTCTTCGGCAAATTTTTTTGCTCTGTTAATCGCAACTTCACTAAAATCGACGGAAAAAACGTTCCAACCATTTTGTGCCGCATAAACAGCATTTCTGCCTTCACCATCGCCCGGAAGAAAAAGTTTTCCAACTGTTAAAAAATCTATTTTACTTTTGAAATAAACATTTGGCTCTCTTCCAAATAAAAAATCACTTCCACCATATCTTTCGTTCCAAGTTTTTTGATAATCAATTGTCAAATTATTGAACCTTTCTTGTTGCTTTAAATAAAAAGTAAAATCCAGCAATAACTAACGGAATGCTGAGCAATTGTCCCATATTCATAAACATTCCCTCTTCAAAATACGTCTGATTTTCCTTAAAATATTCTACAAATATTCTAAATCCAAAAATTAGAATTAAAAATATTCCAAAAAGAAATCCATCCTTAAATTTTCCATCAAACTTAATGTATTGATAAGAAATGATAACGAACGAAAGCAAATAAAATAAAGCTTCATAAAGTTGTGCAGGATGACGTGGAATGTTATCGAGCGAAGTGAAAATAAAACCCCATGGCAAATCTGTCGGATGACCAACTATTTCGGAGTTAAATAGGTTTCCAGTTCTTATAAAAACTGCTGCAAGTGCAACCGTAATTACAACTCTATCCATAACCCACAAAAACGACTGATTCTTTTTCTTTTTACTATAAAAATAAATTGAAGTTAAAATTCCAACAGCCGCACCGTGGCTTGCTAAACCGCCTGTCCAAACTTTTAATATTTCAAGTGGATTTGACAAATAATATTCTGGATTGTAAAAAAGACAATGCCCAAGTCGCGCACCAATTACTGTTCCAAGAATCATATACCAAATTAAATCGTTCAAATCATCCATTGGACGGTTTTCCTTTTGGAAAATCTTTTCCATTATTTTGAATCCAACAATGAACGAAAGAGCAAAAAGCAATCCATACCAACGAATGTGAATAGGTCCTATGGAAAATATCTCTGGAGAAATACTCCATGTTATAGTTGCTAACAAATTTTATCCAATTTTATAAATTCTAATTATACAATTTAACTATTAAGGCTAAAAGTAGCTAATTGATTGTTTTTTGAAATGAAATTATTTTAATCATGGTTGGAACATCTTTGCGGAATATTTTAACCGAACTAATGGGAAAAAATCTTTGCAATTTTCATTATTCAGATTATTCGTTAGAAGATTACAATTATGCAATAGAATCTTAAAAGAAGAGACTGTCAAATAAAACAAAAGACAATTACAAAATATTTGTAATTGTCTTAAAATTTTTTACCGACTTAAATTATACTGTTAAGCTATTAAAATGTCTTGTAAGAGCTGATTTTCGTCTTCCTGCAGTATTTTTGTGCAATCTTCCTTTGCTAACTGACTTATCAATGAACGAAATTGCTTCTTTAAGAGTTACTTCAGCAGTAGCTTTTTCTTGACTTGCATGAACTTTTTTAATTAAAGTTTTCATTTTTGAAAGTGCTGCTTGATTTCTAACACGTTTTTTTTCAGTTTGTCGTATTCTTTTCTTAGCTGATTTATGATGAGCCATACCACATATCCTAAATAATTATTTTTACAGTTTACAAATATACAATTATCGGTTATGTATGTCAAACAAATAGAAAGGACAAAAAATCAAATTTTTATTACAAATTTTGCTGCTTTTTCTTAATTACACAACAATCGTTTTGTCTTTAGCTTACAAAAACTTAGATTTACAATTAAAATTCAAAAAAAGGAAATCTTCTTTAAATGGAAAAAATAACAGGCATAATTGATACTTATCTTTTTTATAGCGAAAATAATGGATATTCTGTTTTTAAGTTAGAAGATGGAACAAGTGCAGTTGGCAATCTTCCAAAATTGAACGAAGGCGATAGAGTTGAACTTTCTGGCGAATGGGTAAAACATCCGCGCTACGGAAATCAGTTTAAAATTGAATCAGCAAATATTTCGCATCCAACAACCGAAAGTGGAATAATTAAATATTTAGCTGGTGGAATGATTCATGGAATTGGTCCAGTTACCGCAAAACGAATTGTAAATCACTTTGGCGAATCAACAATGGATATTTTCGAGAGTAATATTAATCGTTTACTCGAAGTTGAGGGAATTGGACAAAAAAAATTGGAAGTTATTAAAGAAGGTTGGGAATCGCAAAAAGGGGTTAAAAATGTTATGCTTTTTCTTCAATCTAATGGAATTTCTTCAACTTATTCCATGAAAATTTATAAAACTTATGGCGATGCCGCTCCAGAATTGATTGAGAAAAATCCTTATCGCTTAATTTCGGATATTTGGGGAATTGGTTTTAAAACTGCCGACGAAATTGGGAAAAATCTTGGTTTTACTGGCGATGATCCAATGCGAATTAAAGCAGGAATAATTCACACACTTCAACAAGCAAATAAAGATGGACATGTTTTTCTTCCAAAAGAAGAATTAGTTAGAGAAACGTCTTTTATGTTGCAAACTGATATTGGATATTCCGACATAATTTTTGACGAACTTGAAGAAAATGACGAAATCTTTGTACACAATAAGAATGTATATCTTAGCGAATATTTTAGAGCTGAACGCGAAATTGAAAATTCGATAAAACGACTTTTGCAAATTAGCTCTGAACAACCTCCAAAACTTGATAAAATTATTTCTGGTTTTAAAGAAAATTATTCCAATGAACAAATAAATGCAATAAAAACTGCGTTTTCTGAGAAAATGTTAATTATTACTGGCGGACCAGGTACTGGGAAAACCACAACTTTAAAGGGAATTATTCAACTTTTTCAGACTTTTGATAAAAAAATTATGCTCGCGGCTCCAACTGGAAGAGCGGCAAAAAGAATGGCGGAAGTTATTGGGCTTGAAGCCAAAACAATTCACAGATTGCTAGAATTTAATCCAAAAGATGGCTCATTTAGTTATAACGAAGATAATCCTCTTGAAACAGATTTGCTGATTATTGACGAAGTTTCTATGATTGACACGCTACTTATGTATAATTTGATAATTGCTATTAGTTTAAATACAACTTTAATTTTTGTTGGCGATGTTGATCAGTTGCCTTCCGTTGGTGCTGGAAATATCTTAAAAGATTTGATTGGAAGTGAAATAATTCCAAAAATTGAATTAAACACCATTTTTAGACAAGCAAAAGATAGCGATATAATTACAAATGCCCATAGAATCAACCGTGGCGAAATGCCCGCATTTAATTATTTGAAAAATTCTGATTTCATATTTTTAGAAGAAAGCGAAAGCAATAAAATTCCAGATAAAATTTTGCATTTGTGCAAAACAGAACTTCCTGAACAGTATAAATTTAATCCAGTTGAAGATATTCAAATTCTTTCACCAATTTATAAAGGTGATGTTGGCGTAACGGCTTTAAATAAATTGTTCCAAAATGAGTTGAATAAATCGGCAAAAGTTTATTTGCAAGGTGAAAAAATATTTAAAGCAAACGACAAAGTAATGCAACTCAGAAATAATTATGACAAAGGCGTTTTTAACGGCGATATTGGATTTGTGGTTGGTAGCAACACGGAAGATAAAATTCTTTTTGTGTCGTTTGAAGAAAAAATGGTTGAATACAAATTTGAAGACCTTGATGAATTAACGCTTGCTTATGCAGTTACCGTCCATAAAAGTCAAGGAAGTGAATTTCCGTGCATAATTTTACCACTTACAACATCGCATTATATGATGCTTCAACGAAATTTGCTTTACACAGCAATTACACGTGCAACAAAGCTGTTAATTTTAATTGGGACAAAAAAAGCACTTTCAATTGGAGTTAACAATAATAAAGTAAAAAATAGATTTACAAGCTTGTTCAAAATTTAAGATTTCTAAGATTTTTGTTAATAAATCTTTGTATTTTTTTATTTTTGGAATACATTTTAACTATCAAACTTTTAGATATATAACTCGTCTAAAATTCGTAATTTTATTTTTAATTTTTTAAACAACGAGGATATTTTATGAAACAAAAACTATCATTTATGTTAGTTCTACTCTTTTTGGTTTCTATTTCAAGTTTTGCACAAACAAAAACGAGAGAAGAAATTGCCGAAAAGTACAAATGGAATTTAGCTGATTTGTATTCGTCTGTTGATGAATGGCAAAAAGATGTAAAACAAATTGAAAAAAGAATTCCAGAAATAACAGAATTTAAAGGGAAATTGGGCGAAAATCCTAAAAACCTATTAACTACGCTTGAAAATATGTTTTCTATTTATAAAAACTATTCAAAGCTTTCAAGTTATTCATCTCGTTTATCAGACCAAGATTTAGGCAATAGTGAAAATGAATCTTTAGATCAACAAGCTAGTTCGCTTGGAACAAAATTGTCAGAAGCTGCTTCATATTTTGATCCAGAAGTACTTAAAATTGATGCTGAAAAAATGGAAAATTTCTACAAAGCTGAACCTAAATTGTTGGATTACAAAATGGTTCTTGAAGATATTCAAAGATTAAGCAAACATACTTTATCCGAAGCGGAAGAAAAAATTATTGCAAGTTATGGCTTAATTGGCGGAAATCAATATAATGTTTACGGAATTTTTACAAATGCAGAAATGCCAAATGAAACAATAACTCTTTCAAATGGCGAAAAAGTTGAACTAACTGCTTCTGCATACACAAAATACAGAACTGCAGAAAACAGAAAAGACAGAGCTCTTGTGTTTGATAAGTTTTTTAGTGGTTATGGAAAATTTGAGAAAACCATTGGAACCAATCTTGCTGGACACGTAAAAGGTGATTACGTTTACGCAAAAAATAAAAAATATGAAACGGCTCTTGAAGCTGCATTGAATGCAAATAATATTCCAACTTCGGTTTATGAAACTTTAATAAAACAAATAAATAATTCACTTCCTACTTTACACAGATTTTTGGATTTGAAAAAGAAAATGTTGGGATACGACACTTTGTATTACTACGATTTATATAATTCAATGGTTGAAGAAGCAGAAATGAATTTTACTGTTGAAGAAGGACAAGATGTAATTCTTAAAGCCTTAAAACCACTTGGTGCTGAATATAACTCGGTTCTCCAAAAAGGATTTAACGAAAGATGGATTGACTACTACCCAACTAATGGAAAAAGAAGTGGTGCTTATTCAACCGGTGGAGAATATGACCAACATCCTTATATTTTGTTAAATTGGACTGATGATTATAACTCAGTTTCAACTTTTGCGCACGAACTTGGTCACACAATGCACTCATATTTGTCAAATAAAAATCAACCTTATCAAATTTCACAATATCCAATTTTTGTTGCCGAAATTGCATCAACGCTAAACGAAAATTTATTGAATGATTATATGGTTGCAAATGCCAAAAGTGACAAAGAAAAATTATTTATTCTTGGAAGTTATTTAGAAATGTTGCGTGGCACTCTTTTCCGTCAAGTTTCTTTTGCGGAATTTGAATGGGAAATCCACAAAAAAATTGAAAATGGCGAGCCTTTAAATGGAGAAATAATGAGCAATATTTATTACGATATTGTTAAACGTTATTATGGTCACGATAAAGGTGTTTCTGTTGTTCCAGAATATGTTAAATATGAATGGGCATATATTCCTCATTTTTATTACAATTACTATGTTTATCAATATGCTACTTCAATAATTTATGCAACTGCTTTTTATGAAAAAATTAAAACTGATGGCGACGTAGCTGTTCAAGATTATTTTAAAATATTAAAAGGTGGTTCATCCGATTATCCAATTTCATTAGTTCAAAAAGCTGGAGTTGACCCAATGTCGGCTGAGCCTTTTAAACTTGCAATGAAACGCATGAATGATGTTATGGATCAAATTGAAGAAATTATAAAAAAATAAATTTTACCTGTCGCATAAGTAATTTGCTTATGCGACAGTCTCTATTCTTAACCACAAACCATTTAACTGTGAAAATCCATTCTTTACTTTGTATATTTACCTGCAATAATTATTAATAAAAGGAGTACAAATGATTTTTATTATAACTTTAATTCTCGCAATTGGTGGAATTTTGACTTCTATCAATATGAAGAAAATTGGACGAAAACAGGAAGCATCAATAGCATTTATTGTAGCAATAGTTGCCTTCGCAATTGCTTTATTTAATATTTTCACCGTAATTCCTGCTGGAACTGTTGGTGTGGTTGACTTTTTAGGAAATGTTAGTGATAACACTTTAAAATCGGGTGTTAATATTGTAAATCCGATGGCAAAAATTGAAAAGTTTAGCATTAAAACACAAGAAATTAAAGAAGTAATGAGTGTTCCATCCAAAGAAGGTTTAAGCGTTCAACTTGAAATAAGTTTAATGTATAAACTAACTCCAGATAAAGCCAATGACGTTTATAGAAAAATTGGTTCAAATTACAAAGAAATAATACTAATTCCTCAATTTAGGTCGGTAGTTCGAGGAGTAACTGCTCGCTATGAAGCAAAAGCACTTTACACAGCATCTCGCGAAAAACTTGCCAGCGAAATTATTAACGACTTAAATAGTTTAGTTGCTCCTCGTGGAATTACAATTGAAGAAGCACCTTTACGCGAAATAGTTTTACCTCCAGGTTTAACAAAATCAATAGAAGAAAAACTACAAGCGGAACAGGAAAGTCAAAGAATGGAATTTGTACTTAGAAAAGAAACTCAAGAAGCCGAACGAAAGCGAATTGAAGCAAAAGGTATAAAAGATTTCCAGACAATAGTTTCTGAGGGAATTAACGACCAACTTTTACGTTGGAAAGGAATTGAAGCAACAGAAAAACTTGCTGGGTCACAAAACTCAAAAATTGTTGTGATTGGTGCAGGAAAAGATGGTTTACCACTTATTCTTGGCAATAATTAACAATTATAAAAATTTAAGTGCCTAAAATTTGGTTTAATTTTAGGCACTTAATTCCTTTAATTTTTCAAAAGCTCTATTTGATTCTGAAATAAATTTTTGAACTTTTATTATATCTTTTGCACCGTTTTCGTCTTCAACTCCAGTGTGCGAATCAACCCCAATAGGTTTTACTTTAATAATTGCATCATAAACATTATTTGGATTTAGCCCACCAGCAAGAATGATCGGTTTTGTGGAATATTCGACAAGATTTTTGCTGATTTCCCAATCGTGCGTTAATCCTGTTGCTCCAGTTGCACCATTTTGAGGATTGAACGTGTCGGTAATAAATGCATCTACAAATTCACTTTGCTCATCAACTACCTTTTTTAGCTCATCTAATTGATATTTTCCGACAATAAGACTTTTTATAACAATCAAACTTGGTGCAATATTTTTCAATTTCTGCAATTCAGAAGTTTCAATATTTCCGTGCAGTTGAACAATGTTTGAGTTTAATTCCGAACAAAATAATGCAATTTCTTCGGCAATGTTTAAGTATGTAATCACTATTCCATAATTTGGCGGATTTAGTGATTTGATTATTTCAGCAGCGTCATTTTCCGAAATATCTTCTTTATTAACTGGCAAACGGAGTGGAAATCCTAAAAAATTAACTCCAGCATTTATTAACATTTCTGCTTCGTTTTTGTCAGAAATTCCAGCAATTTGTATAAAATTATTAAATGATATCACAGTATTTATCCATTTTTTGTTTATAAAAATAATGCTAAAACCACTTTATTGAAACTTCTTTTTCAATTTTGCATCTCAAAACTATAAATTAAGGAAAATATGGAAACGACTGAAACAATTTTATTAACAATTGAAGACTTTAATGAATTTATAAGTAAAAATGGTGGAACTGTTACTTATTTTAGCACTCCAACTTGCAATGTTTGTAAAGTATTAAAACCAAAATTAAAAGAATTACTAGCCGAAGATTTTCCAGAAATGAAATTTGCTTATGTAAACACAGTTGAAGCAATGGAATTAGCAGCTCAAAATCAAGTTTTTGCAGTTCCAACAATTTTATTTCATCTTGACGGAAAGGAATTTATTCGAAAATCGCGAAATGTAAATTTAAATGAACTTGCCGAAGAATTGGAAAGACCTTACGGAATGATGTTTGGATAATTTTTAATCCGAGCCTAAATAAACACATTTAGGCTCGTGAAAACTTAACTTTTCTATTTTACCAATAGCATTTTTTTTGATAAAAATTTATTGTCATATTTAATTGTATAAAAATAAACTCCACTTGCAATATTTGAAGCATTAAACACAACTCGGTGAATGCCTTCTTTCCTAAAATCGTTAACAAGCTCGGCTACAGTCTGTCCTAAAATGTTAATAATTTTAATAGAAACATTTCCACCCTTTGGAAGCGAATAAACAATTGTCGTGGACGGATTAAAAGGATTAGGATAATTTTGCATTAACTCAAATTTTGTTGGAATTTCAACAAAATTATCAACGTCTGTTGTAATATATGACGACAAAGATTCAAAAGTGAATGCATCTTGAGAAGTAATTGGACGTTGTGTAAATATAAAATTGGAATCACCTTCCGAAGGCATTATTAATGAGCTTCCTGCAAATTGACTTTTCAAACTTGCATGATATTGAGGAAATGAAGTAGAATATTTTTGTGGTGTAATTATTCCAACTTCTTCGTTCGGGTTCCATCTTAGATTTGTTGTAATGCTTGGTTCAATTATTACAAGATCCATTTTTTCATTATCAGTCAAATTCCACGCATAAAATGGACATTTTACAACTTTTTTGCCAGTTGTATTATATGCCGAATCAAGCGGATTAGCAAAACTTCCGTTTGAAAGCGTGTCAGTATTTCCCCAAACCACTACAACATCAATTGGAGCAAGTTTTTTGTTTCCAAAACCAGAGCCAACTGAAAAGTTTATATTATGTCCACTATTATTTATTGAATATGATTTTTCAATATCCAACGCAAATGTAAATGTAGGATTTAGTTGAACGGCTACACCTTCGAACTCATCAGTTAAATAAAAAACACCTTCGCCTTTATCAATTGGAAAATTATCAACAACTTTTGTCTGTGTTTGCAAATTTTTAATGGAAGCGTGCGAATTAAACTCATCCACAATATCAAAAGATATTTCATATTTGTTACCAGTTATTTTTGTGGAATCAATAACATGAACGTAAAATCTACTTGTTGTAGTTCCGCTTGTGTGTTTAACCGTTCGGGATTGAATTACTCCTTGCGGAAATGTTGGAGAAATTTGTGTTGCAATTATATCATAATCATTATACTCACCCCAACTTGACCAAGTGACAAGCAGATTATTATCATTAGTTACTATAAAATCGGGTTCCCATTGATAATTATCAGTGTATTCGTTTACCAATGTTTCAAAACTCAGTTTATTTAGTTCGGAGTCAAAAATTTGCGAATAAATTCCTTCGCGACTTCCATCTTGCAACCAACTTGACCAAACAAGAGCTATATTATTTTCACTTGTTTTGCGAACTTTTGGAAGCCATTGATAGTTGACTGTTGTATTGTTAGCTAAAACTTCACTTCCAATTTTTTCACCCAAAGCACCAAATTTTTGTAAATAAATTCCGCCCCAATGTCCATCTTGTCCCCAACTGCACCAAGCAACAACAAACGACAAATCGTCAAAAGTTTGAATATCGGCAAACCATTGATAATTTTCGGTGTAAGTGTTTATCAAAAATTCATCTTTAATAATTGAGCCGTCGGATGCGTAAATTTTTCCATAAAGATCATAAGCTGGATAAGTTGTTCCATCATTAAGAGTTGCCCAAGATTCCCAAATGACAATAAAATTTCCATTATTAAAATGCTTAATTGTTGGGCGACCTTGTCCGCTATTAGTGGTTGAATTTACTAACGTTTCTTCACCAATTTTATTTCCAGTAGCATCAAACCTTTGTAAATAAACATCTTTGCTATCAATTTGATACCACGATTCCCAAGCAACAACAAAACTTCCATCATTATTTATGGAAACGGTTGGTTTTGTTTGCGAATTTAGAGTAGTTGAATTGATTAAAAACTCATCTCCAATTTGTTGATTGTTAACAAATAGTTTTCCTTTTATATCAAAAATGCTGTCAAAATTTCCAGTATGAGAAGCCCAAACAATAACAAAATTTCCGTTACTATTCATACTTAAACTTGGTCGCTCTTGTTCATTTTCGGTAATATTATTTACCAATGTTTCCAAACCGATTTTATTGTTGTTGCTATCAAATCTTTGAAAATAAATATCACTTTGCGAATTAGCAGAAACTTGGTTTTCAGATTCCCAAACAATTATATAATTTCCTTCTAAATCTTTTGCAATATGCGAATCACGCTGTGTTGTATCAATTTGTGTATTAACCAAAAACGAAGTTTGAGCTAACATTTGCGAAGTAAACAAAAACAAAATTGTAATTAAATTTTTCATCACTTCCTCTATTTCATTTGAAAATCTTGTAATGGATAAGAACTTGCATCACTTAAATTATAATGCCACCATTCGGCACTGTATGTGTTTAAGTGTGCAACTGTTGACATTGCATATTTAAGTAAATCGCGATTATTAATAACTTCTTGAGTTAAATTTGTGTAAGTGAGCGATGCCGCATTGCTAAAATCGTCAAATAATGTTGGCATTTCCAATTCTTCACCAGTTGCCAAATCGATTAAAGTAACATCAATTGCGCCACCTCTGTTGTGCATTGAGCCACTTGCTGGGTCAGCAATATAAGTCGGATTTGGATAAATTGCGAAAAACAAATATTGAATTGCTCGCGGGCGATATCCATCCCAAATTTTTATTCCAATTCCTTTTGGATATTCCTTATTATTGTGAAGAGTTACTGTTCGCAAGTAATCTTGTGCTAATTTAAGAGCATTTGCCAATTTCAGAAGCACTAAAGTTTCGTTGCAAGTATAAAATTTAGGAAGGAGAATATTCCCTTTGTTTGGAATATTAAGAAAACTATGATTTGGAGTGGAATACCGCAAATCGATTGCAATATCGGGGATTAAATCCTTTGGATTAACAAGTTCGTCAAGACCAGATTGTGCAAACATAATTGCTGGTAATAACGCTAGGAAAATAATTTTCGCTTTCATTTTCATTTTTTACTCGCATAAATGTTATAAAATGTGCTATTAAAATATGTAAATGAAAAATGATAAATTGAATATTTTTATAAGTTTTTGAGGAAATGAATTGGAATAAGTGAGGCAATAAACCTTCACTTATTCCAAAAATATTTTACATAGTTAAAGACATAATTGATTTTGCAGTGTGCAATCTGTTCTCTGCTTCATCGAATACGATTGAAATGTTTGGATTATCTAAAATTTCATCCGTTACTTCGTTGTTTCTATCTGCTGGAAGTGCGTGCATTAGTTTTACGTTTTTATCAGCTAATTTAATTCTTCTATCGTCACAAATCCAATCTTTGTGTTTTGCCAAATTTTCAGCCATTTCTTTTTTGCAAGCAGCTTCATTTTCCAAAAAGTCTTGAACGCCATAAGCACCAAATCCACCCCAGTTTTTAGGAATAACAACTTGAGCACCTTCAAAAGCTTCATCCATATTATTGGTGAATTTAATTGTGCTACCACTTGCAGCGGCATTTTTCTTAGCTTTTTCAACAATATAATCACTTAATGGAAATTCCTTTGGATGAGCAATTGTTAAATCAATTCCATAACGTGGAAAAAGCAACGCTTGTGTTTGAGGCACAGAAAGTGGTTTTGAGTGTGTATCTGCGTAAGCCCAAGAAACAGTAACTTTTAATCCTTTGGGATTTCTGTCAAAATGCTCAAAAATGGTTTGCAAATCTGCAAGTCCTTGAAAAGGATGATAAACATCATCTTGCAAAGACATAATTGGTTTTTTGGAAAAAGCAGCCATTTCGTCAAGATATTTTTTACCAAGTCCATAAAAACAATTTCGGACAGCAATTCCGTGTCCCATTCTTGAAAGAATAATTGCAGTATCTTTTGCAACTTCGCCGTGAGAAATTTGCATTTTGTCGGCGGTTAAATCGTGAGCATGTCCACCAAGTTGAGTCATACCAGCTTCCATTGAGTTTCTTGTTCTTGTTGATTGCTCAAAGAAAATCATAAAAAGCGTTTTCCAAGGCAAATGCAAATGTTGTTCTTCCTTGTAAAACTGTTCTTTTAGTTCAAATGAACGATTAAAAACCACGTCCAATTCTTCTTTTGTCCAATCTTCGCATGACAAAAAGTGCTTTCCTTTTAAATTCATAACTTCTCCTTTTTACATAATTTAGATGAAATTGAATCCGTCTTCTCTTTTCACCTAATTATTTCTTGATTAATTGTTGGATTGTTAAATTGTTGTAACAACTTAACATCTATTTATTTATTAATATTTCATTACAATCATTGCGTAAAATGCCGAAGCACCTTCCAAATCGTCAATTGGAACTTTTTCATTTGGTGCGTGTGCTAGCACTTCATTTCCAGGACCAAAACCAATAACTGGAATATCATAATATCCGCGAATTGTAACGCCATTTGTCGAAAACGTCCATTTATCAACTTTGGGTGCTTTGTTAAATAATTCGGTAAAAGCCTCTACACCTGTCTTAACAAGTGGATGATCTTCTTCAAGTTTCCAAGTTGGATAGTATTTTTCCATTCCATATTGCAAACCAGTATAAGCGGTTTCGTTATATTGCAAAAGTTCAACTTTTGCATTCATATCTTTTACAATTTCTTTAATTTGATTTAAAGCAAGCTCTTTATCCTCGCCCCAAGTTAATCTCCTATCAAGATGAATGCGTGCAAAATCGGAAACAGCGCAAAGTGAAGGGGATTTTGACTTAAATTCCGAAATTGTAACACTTCCTTTTCCAAGAAATTCGTCATAAGCAAGACGTTCATTTAGTTTTTCAATTTCGAGTGCAGCACGTGAAGCCATATAAATAGCATTTTTCCCACGTTCTGGAGCAGAGCCGTGAGAA